>VTLG01007563.1_pt1 | contig 46770 bp, 60 predicted proteins | sample 4694571 | NCBI WGS metagenome assembly VTLG01 (sample SAMN12604809, study PRJNA352737) | marine metagenome | biome: ENVO:00000447; feature: ENVO:00000209|ENVO:00000569|ENVO:01000036; material: ENVO:00002151; isolation source: viral sequences binned using virsorter ... | reverse complement strand
TCTTTTAAAGCATTAAACTGTTCACTATTATTATCTGTTCTTATATTACCATTTACAAATACCTGTTCTACAGGTACATTGTTATTTATTTGTTTCATTACTCTCCTTTATCTTATTTTGTAAATTGAGAATTGCAGGACACTCTATATAAGTACATGTATACATATCATGATCCCAAGGATCACCTAATTCAGTATGACATGCACCATCTTCACCAACTGCTATTAAACATGCAGGATTCTTTCCTGTTTCCTCATATTTTTCATGTATTTTGCAAATAAAGTCACTAAAGTCACTTATTTCTTTGTATGAATCATACCATTTAACATATTTACTTACTAAATAAGTTGATTCTTTATCACTATATTCTTCATCCCAAACATCAAGTATGTCTTTTGCTTCTTCTACCTTATTGTTTGGAATCATTACTACTACTTCTGAACAATATCCCATATGTTCCTCCTATTATTTATTAATCTCACAAACCATTGTCGCAATCAGTAAATGTTGTATATTCTTCACATTCTGCACATACTCCTTGGTATGTCTGATTTGGTCCCATTATAACACCATGGATCTCTCCTAATGCAAAGTATGGCTTAGCACCACAGCATTCGCTAATTAGTTGAGCCATCTTCTGTGCCTATGGTTTTTGCTTCAATATCACAGTCAGTATCTAATATTTTATTAGTTAAATCGTTTACTTTTTCCTTATTTTGATATTGTTCCTTCATATATTCTATTTTCTGTGGAAGATTCTTTTTTTCAAAACTTCTTTTAAAATATTCATCAATAATAGCCAATACTTGTTGGCTCTTATTTCTATAGTTTTTCTTTGATTCTACATCAAGGAAATCAGATAAATGTTTAGGCAAATGCAATGCTATAAACTTAGTATCTTTTCCTCTTATGGGTTTTGGTTTTGCCATTTTTTCCTTTCACATTTATAAATTAGGGAGAGTGGATGTTAGTTTAATATGGATCGCTTAAGTGCGGTTAAGCAATGTAGGAAGATAGGAAACCTATCTATTCATCAAGGATACTAAGCATCCAACTCTCCAAATTTGAGTGAGAGAGACCACGCTTAACTATCACTTTAGATACGAATACCTTGTGTTATAGTATATTAACGAATGGTGGTTTTAGCCGTAACTCTCTCAATATTTTAGGGGGAGAAACCTCGAAGTAACCCCCCCTATAGGAGATACCATGATGCAAACATCACGATACCATAAGTGCTGCTTTGTCTTACGACAGGTGAGCCAACCTATTAACCTAAACACTCGAATTACTTAAGTTCGCTAGATGTATCAGTAGGGATATTCCCATACTTAACACAAGTATTACATTAGGTCAAATTTAATGGGAAGATACACATTAGTGTTCCGACATCTTCCCATTCCTAATCATCTCTGCCTAAGCTGAGACTACCTCTTTTGGATTATAACCAAGCATTGCATCTGTAAACTGAGCATTTTGGTCATACATAGAAACAGTTGGTGTCTTACTATGCCATAGTACATTTGTACCTGCATTTAAGAATCCCCAACCTGTTTTCTCTTCCTCATCGGAAAGGAACCTATCCATTATTTTACCATATGTTGTAACAGGTATATCTTTTATATGGTTTTCTCTAATAGTTTTAAGATCTGCAATATTATCTATAGGTTTTAACAGATTTTTAGCAGACTTAATCCATTCTTCTAACTTTTCTGGTCCATTCTTAATGAAATTGGTTGCTCCTGTTACATCTTCACTCCAATTATCATTGTCTTGAGTATGTCTAAAGCGAAATGTATTAAACATATCTTTAGATAGCATACCATTTTCACATATTAATCTGTTTATAAACATAAATAGACTAAATGCTTTACTACCATCATAACTATTCCAAGCACCTATACCTAATGATACAGGATCATTTACAGTAACATCAGCTTGTATTTCTTCGGATGTCATAGTTACCATATATCTCTTACCATCAAAGAAATTTTGAGGTTGAGACCATTTCCAAGGTGTTAAATCTGCGATATCTAATAAGACATCTTTAACTTCTATATTAGGTATTAAAAGATATGATGCAGATACTGGTTTACCAATATCACTCCATTCTTTTATTGTCATACGATCATCCATATTCTTTGTTTGCTCTAATTGAACCATTCTATAGCCTGTATTTACTCCATCGGCTACTAATGGTTCTGTTCTTATTGGGGCAAAAGGGTTCATTCAAGCTCCTTTTTATCTTCTATTAGATCTTCCATTCCTATCATTGAATCTGTGGCTCTACATTGTTCTGAACAATATTTATGCTTATCGTCATGAGACAATATCGGATCATCACTATATATTTCGCTACCACAAAGTTCACATTTAGGAACACCATCACTTAATGTTTTAGTTACCATAAACACTCGCAGTTTTACTTAAACTTTCATTAATAACATCAGTTCTTTGAAGATATTCTTTTATTTTGTTTTTAGTTTCTTTATCAAGGTCGCCTTTATATTTTAAATATATATCATTTATTAAAGCACTACCTTCTTTGTACATAAGACTTACTTGCAGAAACATCTTAGTTGCATCTGCGTTCTGCTTATCTTTTCTTAATTTCTCATTTATATTCGTCATAGATTATCATCCCTGTTGGGTATTGGCAACTCCTCCAAGCAGTCTTCACAAGATAAACTTGGATAGACATTAATTTCAGGCTCTTCGGGTTGCCAACACAATTTATTAGATCCACAATATATACATATCATTTGCTATAATACTTATTTAAGTGTTCAATTTCTTCTTCAGTATATCCACAATCAGGATCTACCATTGAGGCTTTAGCCATATTGTCCACTTCTATTTCATCTTGTGTTATAGCATTATCACACAGTACAATTATTTCTCTAATCTCCTGGCAAGATTCTGCCTTTGAAGCTATTTTTCTTATTTTTTCTATTAATTTGATCTGCATAGAATTGTAACTCCTCTTCTTTATCAATTATAGATTCTTTTATATGTTCTGAAAGTGTTTCTGCAGTTTTTCTATCAAGTTCAATATATGTGTAAGAACCATATTTATTACTTGTAGAGATCCAAACTTGAGAACCATGTAATTTAATCTCAACTGTTTTATCAGTACATATAACTTCAATACTCTCTTTTTTACTCATTATACCTCCTAAAGACCGAAAGCATCAGGTGCTGACAATCTTGTTTTAGCATAAGTTAGTCTATTAGCAAGGTCTAATTGTCTACGATTCCAATATCTAACATTGCCTTTTAATTGTTTACAATTGTTGTACTTATAAACAAACAATCTAAGTGAATTTATATTCATTTTTCTTATATCACGATATATGTTTCTTTCTTTTGTATTTCTGAAAGATGACATATTAGATCTTAGTTCATTTAGTACTGACATTGTAAATTCTGACCAAGGAGTTTTTATTTCATTATACATTATTTCCTCCTTATCCGAAGTTCACAATTAGGAAGCAATTCCATAGAATCCATAATCCTATTAACTTTATTAATATTAACGGATTTAAACTCTCTTACCTCGCCTGTTTGACCACTACATATATCTACATCATATCTTGGTCTGTTTTGCATTTTATCAAGTGCTTTTGAGCCATATTTACCTGTTACTCTAACAACAGTATCAAATGCCCAAGCCATTCCACCAAATGCTCGTGCAATGGCACTTGTTTTATGAATATTCATATACTCTCCTTAATGAAGTGATTTAAATACTAAATATGAGGGAAAATCGCACACTTAAATATACCACTTTTTTACATAATATCCCACTCTATTATTTGGAAAAAAAGGATATAGGCATATAGCCTATATCCCTCTACTGTATAACACACAATTAAATACGAGCCATTGTAAACAATGTACTGTTGAATTACATTAACTGTAATTATACTTGCATGTACGATAGCGATATTTCAGGAATAGCAATATCATCAACATCAGAACTGCTTTTACTTTTCTCTCTGAATGCTACAAGGCAACCTTGTACTTTTGTAGATTCTATAACATCAGACAAGAAACCTAATTTCTGAGCAATAGCCTCACATTTAGCTTTCAATTGTGTATCAGTTAATGGTACATCAGAGTTTACATCAGATCTTAATAGTTCTTTAGTGAACCAAATAGTATCTGCTTGTTCGTGTTTAGGGGTTTTAACTTTATTTTTCGTACAGGATATACCTGTTAATAGTACATTTTCCATATTTTACCTCGTTGTAAGTGTTAGGTAGGCAAAGTTGCCTATAGATAAGGGAAAAAAGAACGCTATATAGAGGGGATGGAAAAGAGGAGAAATACACTCTTTTTTTTAAGTCGCTTTTTTATATACAAGCTTTTTTTATATAAACCAAGGAAAAAGGGGATTTAATCCCCTAAAAAAAGGGATTTATCCCCCCTTTTTATTATCTACATACTCAGCCAAATCTTAGTATTATATGTTACTAACTGCGTTTTATACTCTATGTATTGTATCATTTGTTCATTAGTATTAGGAGGGTTTTCACTCCAATACTTTTCCTGATCTAATAACCAATTGAGTTTCTTTTTACCATAGTCTTCAGTAGGTGTATCATTCATTTAGTTCTCCTTTTTATTACATACAAGGGAAAATCCCAAGGCTTTAGCCCTGGGATTTAGGTTATATATTATTAGATTGCCACCCTATAGGTGTGATTTTTGATACTTTGCAACCAAATTTATCTACCCATACAAAACCACCACAACCCTCACATAAAATATTAATACATTCGTCATTTTTAATATTATATACTGTTAAATTATCATCATCAACATTTAAAATGTCCTTTTCACATTTATTACAAAAATCTGCCATATTATACTCCATTTTATTAAATACAAGGGAAAAAATCCCACCTCTTGCTGAACACTTCTCCAATCTGAAGACATAGTCATTTAGCAAGAGGCATATTCGCTTAGCACTTCAGTATATAAATATACCTTCTGGGTCGCGAAATTTCTTTGTGTTATTCTATTTTTTATCTTGATTTCCCAATCAATAGACATACCCACCTGTCAAGTGGTATTAATGTTAATCTCAAAGATAATAAATAAAGTCTATTTCCAAACGAAATTTTCATTACGGGGATTCTATATACAAGGGAAAAAAGAGTAGCCTTCAACACCGTTGACTATGCAGACTGGTAGGGAATATCCCTCACAACTATCCGTTAAGTCCCCAATTCAAGCTACTCTAATTTTATTACACATAAGGGAAAAAAGAGGTTTTTACACCTCTTTAAACTCTCCTCTGATAACTGTCATTTCTTGTGCAATATCACTTACACATTTATCACAAGCTAAATCAGATTTATCTACAGTTAATATAAGATTATCTGCAGGAGTACTTTCTAAACAAATATAACATTCCATATTAATATCCTTATTTTATTATAAACAAGGGAAAAAAGGGTGTTCTGTTGCCAAGCCACCCTTATGCTCCGAATCTAATTCAGTTTATAGATACATTTTAGGAGTATATGTATTCAACGCAAGATGTTCCATAGCAATTTCCTTAGTAGGATAATATTCCTCAGAATCCCTTGAATAAGGTTCAAGCATCTTTTGTCCATCATCATATTCAACGAAACACATTCTTCCTATATAGAATCCATTTGCACTTTCACAAACTCTAAGGTTAGTGATATGCTTTATTTCATCGTTCATACATACATAAGGGAAAAAGAAAAGGCATTAAGCCTTTCCCTCTATAAAGAGTTTTTCCTTATAAGATTTCTTGCAAAAAGATTCAAAGGATTGATTATAGAAATTATCATCTATTTCAAGATAATATGTTTCAAGTTCAGTTTTGTAATCTTCGCAATATTCTTTAAATCCTATCTGTGGTTTCATTATTAATTCTCCATTTTATTATACATAAGGGAAAAAACCAAGGCTAAAAGCCCTGGTCTTTGATACTATATTGATTCAACAGATGGTTGAACTTGAGGTTCTTCAACAGGAGTTGATTTACCCTCAATCTTCTGAACCACAGAATCAACATCAACTGAATGCCAACCATACTGAAATGCAACTACTATTTCAGAGGTTTGTTTACCGATAGATGATATCATTTTCTTAAACATATAATCTCCATTTTAAGTTAATATTAACATACATAAGGGAAAAAAGACAAGGCATTAAGCCTTATCCTTTAAACATCTTGTATATCATATAGAATCCAATTGCTATATTAAAGGGTAATAGAACAAGTCCTATAAACCATAGACATAAGCCAACGATGATTCTCTTAAGACCCGAAGTCTTAAACCAATATTTCATTAAACTGAATTGAAAGTTATGAAAACCTAATATTACTCGCATAATACCTCCTTTAGTTAATAGTATCATACATTAGGGAGAATGGATGGATTAGTGGAAAGCCATACACACACACAGGTGTAAGGAGATAATGGATTGTAGGTACTATATTGGGACAAATAGACCTATATTAAGATTACTACACCCCCTCCTGCCTCGGGGGTTAGACCAAAGGTCTAATGGGCGAGGCGAGTGGGGTGGGTGGGGGACCCATAGGTTAATGCAATTAACCTCAACCTTAGGTTTCAACGAAGTTGAACCCAACCATCGTGAAACGAAGGGGGGTAGGGTAACCTTAATGAGCTCACACCCATTCTAAATATATTTTTGAAACTATTTTCCCTAATATTCGTTTAATTAGAAGAAGTTCATTGTATAATTAATCAATTTGTAGGAAATTAACATATGGGTAATAATATAAAAAAGGCTTTAAACCTATATACTCTAAGAGAAGAGGATATTACTGATGAGGATATCAAGGTATTAAATGCAATGAAGGAGCAGTTTGAAGAAGATGCTCAGTTACTCATAGCCGAAAGGGAAATAGTAAGATCTATCCTAAATAATTATTTAAGGGATGATGGCGAAAAGGGTGTATGTACGGATTAGTCTATAGACTATAGTATAGAGCTATAGACCATAGCTCTAATATTATAATATATACCTATAGACTATAACTATAGACCATAGACTAAAGGGGGTAAATGGATAAGGTAAGTAAGATTGTGTCTGGGCATAAGAAGATATACCCAATATACACAAAAGAGGAAGCCACTAAACATGGCATTGAATATAAATATTGGAAAGAGTGTGAACAAGGGGAATATGGTGTATCAGATGATGGTTATGTATCTGAATGCATTTATATAAAGGATTATGAAAAGGCGAGGTACAGATATGCAAATTTTGCTATGGGAGTATCTTGGATCAATAAGTATGCAAAGATACTATTTGAAGAAAACAAGGCTTACGGAAGCTATGGGAAGCTAAACCCTGCCCTATCTTGGCAAGAGAGAGAAGCGAAAACACTTCGGGCAAAACGAGCCGTAAAAGCCTATGTTACTCAATTATTATCTGACAAACCTATTGATTGGGATGCAATTGGTAAAATATATAGAAAAGACCAAAAGACACCTGCAGCAACTGTTCGAAGGCTCTTTAAAGAGGAGAAGTTTAAGAATATGATAGATAAGAAGATAGAAGAGGTATTAGTTAAGAAAGGCATAACTAAAGAAATGGTATGCGATATTAACTTAGATGCATTACAAATAGCTAAGGCAAAAGGCGATGCAGGTATTATGCATAGAATAGGAGGTACTTTTGCAGAATGGTTAGGTATGAATGCAGGTAAAAAAGTTGTTACTGATAGAATTGAGATGGATATGACATCGCAAATTGAAGAAACAATTGGTAAAGAAACAGCTAAAAGGAAACTAGCACTTGAAAGAAAAACAGAAACACCAGACACCTCCAAGTAGCATTAATGTAGTTGCATCGGTTTTTGATGAAAGTGATGAATATGATGATGTAAATCATCCTAGCCACTATACCATAGGGGATGAAGTAACAGACTTTGTCTCCTCATGGGAAATGGACTTTCATAGAGGAAATATTATAAAATATATAGTAAGATGTCCATTTAAGAATAATATGATTAAAGATCTAAAGAAAGCTAAATGGTATTTAGATGATTTAATCAAAAGATTAGAAAAAGGCGATTTTGTCATCTAAGAAGACTATCTTAAAAAATCTAAAGAATGATATGATATTATTCGGTAAAGTAATTATGCCGAATATGTTTGTAGCAGAAAGCCCTGACTTTCACTATACTATTGGTGATGCCCTTGTAGATAAAAAAGAAAAACAAATCAATATAATTGCACCTAGAGGTCATGCGAAATCTTCAATAGTAGGTGGTGTATTCCCCTTACATCATATATTCTTTGATAAAGGACCAAAACTTATAGTATTAGTATCTAGAACACAAGATCATGCAATTAAATTACTTGGTACTATAAAAGATGCCCTGGATTATAGTGAGCAATTAAGATCTGTATTTGGATATTGGGGAATGAATAGTGCTAGATCGTGGGCAAAATCTGAAATAGAACTGAAAGACGGATCTATGATTGTATGTAAAGGTACAGGACAACAGCTTCGTGGTATAAAACATGGAAACCAAAGACCAACATTAATTATACTTGATGATCCTGAGGATGAAAATAATACCAAAACAGCAGAAGCTATGGAAACTAACCTAAGGTGGTTATTACAATCTGCAGTTCCATCACTAGATCCTATAAAAGGTAGACTTGCAGTTATTGGTACTCCTATCCATCAAAGATGTATAGTTGAAACCCTTAAAGATATGAAAGGGTGGAAAAATATGTGCTTTAAGCCTGATATGGATAATAATAAGGCTTTATGGGAAGCTTGGCAACCAATAAAAAAATTAAAAGAAAAAAAAGATGAGTTGCAATCAATTGGTAGAGTATCGGTATTCTACAGAGAATATCTATGTGAAGTAGTAGGTGATGAAGATCAATTATTTAAAGAAGAGTATATTCAAAATTATAAAGGTAAGATTATTGTTAATGACAATGGTGCATTTCTTCGTGTTACGAAGTTAAACGACAAGGAAACCGATGAGGAGAGACCTGTTAATATATTTATGGGAATTGATCCTGCATCTTCAACAAGGCAAACTGCAGACTTTTCAACAATTGTTCCTGTAGCTGTTGACAAAGAAGGAAATAGATTCGTGCTACCTTATTTCAGAAAACGGGTTTCTCCCATGGTATTAGCAGATAATATTATGGAATATGCTAAATTATACAAACCTACTAAAACAAGAATAGAATCAGTAGGGTATCAAGAAATGTTAAGAGAATATGTTAGAGCTAAATGTGAAGAAGAAGGTATGTTTATCTCTGGAATGGAAATAAAAGAAAACCCTCGCAACTCTAAGTCTGCTAGACTTGAAACAATGGAACCAGTCTTTGCACAAAAGAAAGTTTATATAACAGAAGAGATGTCTGATTTAAAAGACGAATTACTCCTATATCCTAGATCTAAGCATGATGATTTATTAGATGGAATGTATTATGCTATGAAAAATTGTTATATACCTCATCATGTTGGTTCTAGCGATAACGAATCAAATAAAGATAAAAGAAATATAATATTGCGTAAAAGTTCTTGGATGACTGCATAAATTAGGGTAGATTAATATTTGTTGGAACTTTTGTTAACTTGCATAGTTAACATAGTTAACTAGCCCTATAGGAGTTACATGTCGCAAATTGATCCAGAAGTTCGTCTCACTCACGAGCTTCTTCAAGAATATTCGTCTGCCCGTCAAGAATGGGCAAAACAAGCTACTGAAGATAATGAATTTAGAAATGGTAATCAATGGAAGAAGGAACATGTAACGACACTTCAGAATAGAAACCAAGAGCCAATAGTTGTAAATGTAGTTCATAGTGCAGTAGAACAAGCCAAAGCCTTACTTACCACAAACAAACCAAGATTTCAATCCACAGGAAGAGATACATCTGATGTAAAGACGGGTCGTGTATTTTCTGATATAATGACTTATATATGGGATAACTCTAATGGTAATGTACAATTAAAACAAGCAATTGATGATTATTATGTAAAAGGTATGGGTTGTTTATATGTTAGCTATAATCCTAATGAAGATTTTGGTAAAGGTGAGATTAATCTACAAGCAGTAAATCCACACGATATTTTTATTGATCCAAATTCACAAGATCCATTTTGTCAAGATGCATCTAGTATTATTATTGGTAAAAAACATATGCGTAGTCAACTTGTTAAAGCATATCCTCAATATGCAGAACAAATTGAATCTACAAATCCTACACATTATCTACCAAGTGAAGTTGCATCTAGGCACAATAGTGATATATCTCAAGTAATTCCTACTAATAGTCAGAAAAAATTTGCAGATCAAGATGAAGAATTAGAAGCATTTGAAAGATTAACGAAAATAAAAGTACCATATATTCGTGCATATAACCCATTTTTAAATAGAGAAGATATATTAACTAGTGATCAATATGCAAAATATATCAAATCTCCTGCATATAAAGTTATTACTAAAAATGGTGAAAACTTTGAAACTGAAGTAAGTGCAGTAATGCAATTAGATAGTATGGTAGAAAAATTAGGTAATGTATGGCACATGGTTCCAGATATGATGACTGGTCAACCTGTTCCTGTAAGTGGTCCCGAATCTGAGAATATGATTCCTGAATCTACTACAATAGTAGAAAAAATGTCTTTTGAAGATTTAATCAATATAGGAAAGATTAAAACAAACGAATGTCAAGTAGATCATGTAAAATGTTGTTTTTCAGTCGGAGATGTAATGTTGTATCAAGCAATATACCCTGTAGAGAATTATCCTTTAGTTCCATTAATGAATCGTCATAATAGAAATCCATATCCTATTTCTGATGTTCGTCTTGTAAAAGGATTACAAGAATATATTAATAAGATTAGATCTCTTATCGTTGCACATGCTTCCTCATCTACGAATGTGAAACTATTGATCCCTAGAGGGAGCATGGATAAGAGACAATTGGAAGAGGAATGGGGTAGAGCTGGTACTGCTGTCATCGAATATGATCCAGAATTGGGTCAACCAATCGTAGCAGGACCTGTGCCTCTTCCAAATGAATTATATAAAAATGAAGCCGATGCTAAGGCTGATATAGAAAGAATTTTAGGTATTTATGCTCTAATGCAAGGAGATCAAGGATCTGCTCCACAAACCTATAAAGGTACTGTGGCTATGGATGAATTTGGTCAAAGAAGAATTAAATCTAAAAAAGATGATGTAGAATCTGCATTGAATCAAGTAGCAAAAGTTGTAGTTGGTTATGTACAAGCATATTATACTAGCGAAAAAACAATTAGATTATTAAATCCTAATACATCTCCTACTGAGCTAACGCTAAATAAAGATTTATATGATCCTATTACAGGAGCATTTTTACAAAGATTAAATGATATTACTGTAGGTAAATACGACATTATTTGTGTTTCAGGCTCTACCCTACCTTCTAATAGATGGGGTCGCTTTGAATATTATATGCAATTATTCCAACAAGGAATTATTGATCAAGTTGAAGTATTAAAACAAACAGATGTCGCAGATATGGAGGGTGTACTTGAAAGAGCTGATCAAAGGAACAAGATGTCTCAACAAATTCAAGGTCTTTCTGAGGAAGTTAAAAAACTCAAGGGCGATCTACAGACTGCACAAAGAGAATCTCTCCATGACAGAAAAAGAGTTGAACTAAAAGATTTCGAGAAAAAACTTGCTAAAGCAGAAGCCAAAGTGGAAATGGCGGCAAAGCTTTACGATGCAAGATCCAAGGATGAACTAGGCAAATTGAAAGAGGCTGTAAAAGATGTAACATCTGAATCAGATACAAATAGCAGTCAATCTGCGATGAATGCCGCTTTGCTTGGATTAGATGAATAGTTGTTGCTGATAATGACAAACAACACAAGGAGAAAATAATCATATGGAAAATGATATAATAAAAACCAGTAATGCTGATAGTCCACCACAAGGGGATGCAAGTACTCCTATGCAAGATGCATCAGGAGTAATCCCTGCAGGAGAAACGGTTGTCGAAAATGCCAATCCGTTAGGTGTGACTGACCCAATTACAAACGATGGTTTACCAAGTAATCAAACTGTTCCTTTGGAGAATGCTCCAGAAGGTAGTGAGGCTACTGAAACAGCAGAAACTCCTGCAAAAGTAGATCCTAGTCGTCATGAGTACTGGCAGTCTCAACACGATAAGGTTGCAAGTGAGAATTTAGCTCTAAAACAAAAAATAGAGCAGAATCAAGATTTAAGAGAATTAGATGCTTTTATTAGAAATAATCCTCAAGTACTTGATAATATAGAATCGCTTTCCAACGGAAACCCACAAGGTCAAGCCCCACAAGAGGGAAATCAAGTGAATCCTTTGAAGAAACCTACTCGTCCACAGAAGCCAAGTTCATACAACGAGGTCGATGCGTTTAATGATCCCGACAGCGAGTCTTTTAAATTTCGTGTAGCAAAAGACCAATACCAAGATCAAATGTTGGATTTTTATGAAAATGTAGAAGAAGCTAGAGCACACCAAATGCAGATGCAACAACAACAGTATATGGTTCAGCAACAGCAACAATCTGCATATACTCATGCTCAAAATCAATGGGGTATGGATCCCAATGAAGCTCGTGATTTTGTTCAATGGGCAGAAAATCCACAAAACATTACTCTTGATTCTTTAGGTCGTTTATACCGATTAGCAAAGGCTCCGTCAAAACAACAATCCGTAGTTGAAACAAAAGTTAGAGAAATGGATCAGCAGAAACAAAGGCTACAAGCTCCACCGACTACTACAGTCCAGCCTGGTAAATCTGCTCCTACATTATCTGATGAAGATGTCTTCAACCAAGGATTGCTAAAGAAAAGGAGATAAAAAATGTCAGCTAAAATATTAGGTGATAGTGGTGTATTGTACACTGACAGAAGGGACTTCTATATCGATCCACAAGTTGTTAAAGAACTGTGGACAGATGTAGCCCCTTTTACAACAGTTGTTTCTAATCGTGAGACTAGAGCAACAAACGACCCTGTGTTTAAGATGTTTGAACATCGTAATCCATGGGTAAAACAATCAATCACATTAGGTACTTGTACAGCAGGTTCAGGAAGCTTGGATGTATTAGCAGATGGAACTTTCTTTTCATTGGCTAATGCTTCAAATCCTGCAACAGCAATTGCTAGTGCTGCTAACCTTGATGATCCTGCAACTAATCCATTATCTTTTGAAGGATTAATAGTAGATGTTGCTACTAGTGCAGGTGTTCAAAAAGGTAAAGCTATTATGGTTCATAATGGAACTGTATTAGGTTTAAAAAACCTTGGATCAGTGTTTGCAGTAGCTACAGGTGATGTAATGACTGTGATTGGTAATGCACATGGTGAAGGTACTGATTCTCCAGATGCATGGGCAGATGAACTAAAGACTGTGTGGAACTCTACACAAATCTTTAAAACTCCATTAGAGATAACAGGTACATTGTTACAAGCTTCTCTTCGTGGTGAAAGTTCAGAACTGTCTCGTCTTAGAGATCAAAAAAACCAAGAGCATAAAATGCAGAAAGAAAAATCTTTCTTATTTGGTGTTCGTGTAGGTGGAACTAATCTTGATGGATCAGGTAGTTTCGCTGATGGTGGTCGTACTGATGGTAATTCAAAGTTAGTTCGTACTACTTATGGTATTGTAAGTGCTATAGAGGACTTTGGTAACTCTTCAGGTGATGATCAAAACAAGTTCACCATTTCTGAAGCTAGTTACACTTACTCTAATTTCGTGGATGATATGGAAAAAGTTTTCCAATATGTTCCTGAAAATGGTGTAAAAAGAGCCTTTGTTGGTGCAGGTGCCTTAGGTTACTGGTCTAAACTAGGTGGTACAGGTGGTTTAGCAGGTAATTCATCTTGGACAGTTAATCTTGGTGATATGAAGAGAGATAGTTTAGGTTTTAACTATCGTGTGTTGGAAACTCCACATGGTATGTTGCAATTAATACCTACTCCTGCTCTTCGTGGAGCCTATAACAAAACAATGCTAGTTGTGGAAGATTCAAATATGTTCCATGCACAGTATCGTTCTCCAATGTTCCAAGCAAATATAAAAACAGAAAATGCATATGACGGTGTTAAGGATCAATACTTCTCTGATGAAGGTATTGGCATCAGTCTTATTGAAAGTCATTCTTTGTTTAGTATTACTCCGTAATGGCTAACAAGTTACCTAACGAGTTAGTTGTTTCTGGAACTGGCGACGGAACTACAAAGTTGAATGTAGAAGACTTGGCAAAAATTTTGTCAGGTGCTGATCCTTCAGCAAAAGGTTCCGATACGGTTATTATCAAGCTAAACTTACCTGAGACTAATCCTGGTGCAGGTATTTTATATAATGATAGTGGTACTGTAAAGGTTGGTTCATAAAACAATAATACAGGGGGTGGGCAACTGCCCCCTGTAATTACAAGGAATTAAATGGCAACATTAAAAGATAGAATAGTGGAATATGCGGGATCAACTAGAGTACCAGCAGATGATACTATAACTCAATATATACAAGATGGTATAAGAGATGTAGTTACTAAATTAATTTCTATAGAGCCTTCTAATTCAATAAAATTTTCTAGAGAATATACTATCTCAGATAGCAATGGTACAGAAATTATAAAAGATGGTATAGTAAGTTCAGTATTTATAAAAGATACTGCAGATACTTGGAATAAGGCAACTCCAATAGATCCAAGTTTAAAACATTCGGCTATAGATTCTGATTCTATGTATTTAACTAGTGTAGCAGAACCTGTATATTATATAGAAAATAATAAAATTTATATACTTCCTGCTCCTTCTGCTTCTACTGAATATTTGATATCAGCCTATGGGGATAATGGTGGAAAAACTGCTCTTACTAGTGCAGAAAATACAGAGATAAAAGCAGGAGATTTGATTTTAATAAGCACATGTGATGTTCCAGCATTTAATGGTTCATGGTTAGTTATTTCAACTGCCCCAGGTTCAAGTGTAACTTATGTTACATTAGAAAGAGATTGGGATGCCACTGATGCAACTCCAAGTAATTTTGGAAAATATCAGGGATCTCAAGCTTTGGTTAGTATGCCAGGCTATGATGTTTCAGCAGCTCATGGTAGTACTGATATAGATTTTATGCCTAAACATGAAGAGCATATGGTTATAATGTATGCATCTATTAGATCCTTATTAGATCATATTAATACACTATTACCATATAATGGAGATGCAACTTTACCTGTTTCTCCTGTTGCTCCTTCATTAGATTTTAGTGTTATAACACAAGCATTAGCAGAAATGACATTACCTGCTTCTTTTGTTCCTCCAATATTAGAGATATTGCCACAAACTACTTTATCGTGGGATTTTCCAAGTGAACCTGTGGCTCCTGACTTAACAGGAACATCAGATGTAGGCAGTTTAGGTACTGCTCCAACATACACAGGACCAGTAGTATATCCTGATATATTAAATGCAGAAAGTTACTTAACAGATGAAGATGTTGAACTTGTAGTTTCAAGATTACAAATAATAGATAGACAATTACAAGAATATCAAGCAGCTACACAAAATGCTGTAAATAGATTCCAAAAAGAAAATGCAATATATCAAGCAGATCTACAAGTTAAAATTCAAGAAGCACAATTATCAAATACTGTAGATGGAAATAAATTACAGAAATATAGTGTAGATATTCAAAGATATTCACAAACAATACAATCACTTGTTAGTAAAAATCAAGCTATAGTAAATGAATGGCAAGTTGAATGGAATGTAAAAATACAAAAATATAGCTCTGAAATATCTGCAGAAATTAATAGATATCAAGCAGATATATCTTTACAATCACAAATTACTCAAAGCAAAGTTGCTAATTATAATGCACAAATAGCAAGAGCTTCTAGTGAGCATCAAGCACAATTAAATAAATATCAGGCTGAATCAGGTGCATATAACGCAGAGATACAAAAATATCAAGTAGAATCTGCAAATGAAATGCAGATACATGCTAAAAAAATAGCCGATGTTCAATCTCAATTAGCTCAAATACAACAATTATACTTATCTAGCTTTACAGCTAAAGGAGCACAATAATGGCAAATACAGTTAGATACTCATGTTCAATAGATATTATAGATGAGTATACAGAGGCTTCAACATTTACAGGTGAACATGGAGGTGAAATAACAAAACCTTCTGTCACCAGAGAAAGATTTCATCCTACTGTTAAAGGATCTAAAGGTGGCAGTGGGAATCATGTTGCAACTTTAGGTGTAGTTTCTCATACTGATGTTGTTTGTACAAGTTCAGGTACTTCGTTAGGAACAATGACTACAGTTACAGGAGTATGTATAAAACATACAGGATTTGTAAGCACAAATAGAAATACTACAACAACATCAACTTTATCAATTATAGCCTCTCAAGGAGGGGAAGATATAGTTATTGCAGTAATTAAGCCTCATGGATGTTTAGTATTACCTCTTGCAACTGGAACAACAATGGTATTAAAGGGAGATTCTTCGGGAGATGATATTTGTGTCGAAGTAACTCATTGTGATTAATGGCTGATCAAAATCAAATAAGAATAGAAAGTACAATGACTGCAATAGCAGTATTAGATGAAACTGTTGGATCTACTCAATATGAAGCATTAGTTGTAGATCAAAATATTGATAGTGTAGGTGGTCATATAAATTGGGGTGGTGCTTCAGGTTATGAAGGTGGCTCTGCATATAAATGGGAAAATAAGCCTGTGGCTGTATCATCGGCTACTGCATTAAGTGATAATACTTGGTGTGGAGTAGCAGGTACAGGTTCAGCTATTCCTGTTAAAATAAGAGCATTAGCAATTAGATATAATAGTAAGGTAGGAACACCTGGGAAAGTGGTTATATCAATAGATTCAGGATTAGCAGATATATCTATTCTATCTCTTGATGTAGGCGAAGGATGTTCTATACCATTAAATGGTAGTGATGGAGTAGGGTTTGGAAATGCAGATATTAAGATACATCAGATAAGTAGAACAGCAACAGATTATGGAAATGTTACTTTAGCACTCTTAGGACACGATGGAGCATAATGGAAAGTAAAACAGGAGTTGGAGATAAAATACATGTTAAGGTAGTAGGGTCTAATGGAGATCTTAAATATGAAAGTGGAAATACTATTCAAGAAAAAACTAACTTATTAATGAATCTATTAGACGATATAAAGAAAAAATTAGAGGATAATAAAGATGCCTAGAGGAAAAGTAAATATTCAAACATATGATACTATAGATTTAGATGCTTGTCAAGGTGAGAGGCATCTACTAACAAATGAAACTGTTAATAATGCTATACATGATGATTGGGAAGATGCTATGGCATATACATTATTACAATCAGATCCTGCAGATACGATAGGAGGAGCTCCAAACTATGGAATGATTCCTCATTCTTGGAGTACTACTTTAAGAGCCTGTGCAGATATATCTAGTTCTTATTTAGGTGATAGAAGTGGTATTAACGAATTTATAATAGAAGTTTCAGATACAACTAATGATAGAGGATGGATGATATCTAATAGTAGTGGTGCTACTCAAGAAGCAAATAGAACAAATAATAGTTTTGATGTAATACAATATTTAGTAGGAGTTGCAACTACATGGAGCAGTGCAAAATGTGGTATGGTAACTGCTTTGACAACAGCAACTAGTGGTTCAACAACTTTTGGTATGGAAATGGCTAGTGCTTCATTTACTAATGTCCCAGTAACTATATTACAAACTTTAAAGATAACTTGGACATTCACATTTACAGATGCATAGGAAATAAATATGAAAAATAAAGCAGGTGTTAAAGGTAAAGTTGAAATTAGAAAATATACACATGGAGAACTTGTCCATTTAGAAAAGATAAATAATACTATACATCTTGATAAATTGAATCAGTTAGCCACTCATTTGTCTGGTCAAGGAGATAATACTTTAGCACGCAGAGATTGGGATGACTATAGCAGTGGGTCTGGAGATAGGCAGTCAGATAGAATATATATGGGGCATAAGCAGACACCTCAATTATTATCTAATGTTCTAACAGAAGCAACCTATACCACTGTAACAACAGCCAATCCCTCCCCAACTGGAATTGTCTGTCGGTATTTAGGTGGTCCTCCTTTTGATGATAGAAAAGGATATATTTGTATGAATATGACTTCATTGGCTGTTGATGGAACAAATTCAAATGAAATTAAAGCTATAGGTTCATTGTCGGGTGTTTATCTAGGAGGTGGACATACATGTATTATAGATTCAGCACAATTAGGGAATATTTATTCGTATGATCCTGATGGAAATAGTCATGGTGGAGCAAGTGTTTTATCAGGATATGGGACAGTATTATGGGAAGGTGGAGATTCTTCAGATGGCTCTGGAACTGGAGATTCAGGTGGCATAGGGTGTGAATGGGCAAATGGTAGTTTTTCTAGTGTAACTTTGGAAACAGCAGATACGCTGACAATTACTTGGAGAATAATATTTGGAACTGAAAGATAAATGGCTATAAATGTAACAAGCCCTAGTAGTTCATCAGTATGGCATGAAGGATCGACACAAACGATCACTTGGACTGCTAGTGCATTTTCTGATCCTTTTCCTCATAGAATACATCTCTATAAAGGGACCTCATTATTAGGAACAATTGCGACTGGAGTTAATGCATTGAGTTATTCTTGGACTGTAACTAATATGAGTTCAACTACTTATAATGATGAGTATAAGATCCGAATAAGATCAGATGCAGATACAAGTGATTATTCGGGAATATTCCAAATTGCAGAAGCACCAATTGAAAGATCTGCAGAAGATCAATTAGATATAGCAATATCTCTATTGACAAGTGTGTCTCAAACTTTAGCTGAAAGAACAATGAGCACTTCTGGTCAATTAGATGATATAATATCAAGACAAATGAATTTTAGAAAACCTGCTGTTGATATAGCAAGTATATCAGAATCTATAGTAGCAGTAATGAAATATTTACAACATTATCCTAAAGATAATGTTTGGTTTCGTGAAGATGTAACTCCAGAACAAGTTCAAAATTTATTAAATCAATCTATCAATACTGATGGAGCTTTATCAGACCATTTATCAAAACTAACTGATTATAGTAAACCTTTATCAGAAAATATTTTAGTTAATGAATTAATTAATGCTATTATGATAGATTTAAATCAAAGCCATATAAGTAGAATAATTATTGAAGAAGGTATACTCACAGATTATTCAACAATTCTTAGTCAAAACAACTTAGATAATAGTGTAACACTTGATGATAAAATATTAAAAGTATGGGATGCTGATAGAAAGTTAAATGAAAATGTATCAATACAAGATGTATGTGATGCAATTATAAGACAATTAACACATCTATTAGACTTAAGGGTTGATATAGATGAATCAGTATCAACTGAAGTAGATTTTACTCCTGAAGAACCTGATATAGTTAGAACAAGCCCTGTATTAGATGATATTATATCAAGAGTGTGGGATGCACATAGATTTGGTACAGATAGAGTTAATATAGCAGATTTTTGTTATGTGCTTATAAAAGAATTAGACCATACTCCTAAAGATATAATAAGTATTCGTAGTGATAATATAGATGCAAGACAAGCATATTTCTTAGCTGATGGAGAAGCTACAACTGGAGTTGAACTATTAGATGTACTTATCAAGCATCTAAATAAAGTATTAACTGAGACTGTAAGTGTACTAGATAGTACCCTTGTAGAAGATTTTGGTCATCCAGAGATACCAAGAAAAGAAGATAGTGTTTCAAATACAACTAGTGTTACAAGTAAGTTATCAAAAGTTCAAACTTTATATAGAAATTTTATAGATATTATAGATCTTCAATCTGAACTTGTTACTTTAGTTAAAGATACATATCCAAGACATCCATGGATACATATAAATTCTACACTAAATGGAGCTATTGTATTAGATGAAGAGGTTGGTAATCATAGATATTCTGAAGAAGCACAAGACAAAGTTATGAAAACAAGCCTAGGTGGAACTATGAGGATGCCTTGGACTGTTGGTGATGTTGTTAATGTATCTAAACAAAATATATTGAAAACCGCTCCTACCTCGTTATATGGAAGCATTACTCCTTTTAAAGGTGAAATAAAAAATTTACCACATTGGATAGCAGCAATAATGGTTAAATATGAAGAAAATATATCAGATGCAAACCTTAAAAATTTAGTTTATATCTCTTTATATAATAAGACAATAGCAACATTATATCCAGGTGATTGTGTAGTAATACCAATGAATGCAGAAGGTGCAGGAACTAGGTCTAACTTTGTTAAGTTACATGCAAAATATAGTAAAAACCACGAACACGCAAATGTAAGCCTTCGGGTTTTAGGAATGAAATCATGACAAGTAAACAACTAGTAGAATTAATAGAAACACATTTTCCAAATGAGCCTAAACAGAAAATACGAACAATACTTTCACAAGTATATAATGATTTTCTATATAAAACAAGATTACATACTCATAGGATAACATTTACAACTGTTAAAGATCAAAGGAATTATGACCTTTTTAATGCAATTAATTCAGTTGATAATAGAGAGATCTCAGAAATAGAAAAAGTTACAATAGAAGGAGTTGAGATATCAAGATTGGTTGGTGAACCTGAAACAGAGGATTTAACATAATGGCAGATAGAACAGAAGTATGGTGGTTGCAAAAAGATGAGAATAAATCTAAAATAGCATTAGCTAATAAAAGTGGTAATACATTTACTTCAGTTGAAGCTGGTTTAACAGTAGTGGTCCATGGAATAATTTATTCAGATACAAAATTTGGATCCTCATTAACAGGCTCACCTTATATTGATATTAATGATGAAATACCAATTCCTAGGAATCTACAAAATGTATTAATGGATGGTGCTTTAGAAAGATTGTATGCAGAAAAACCAGAAACTTTACAAGTTGCACAATATTGGGGTATGAAATATAAAGAAGGTGTTGCAGAGGGTAAAAAAATTGCCAATAAGCGAAACGATGGAACAGGATATAGAATAAAAGGAGAAGATTTTTGATGTACGAATTAGTAGACACTTTAAAGGTACAAGGTGTTGGAGTAGGTGGATGGTGGTTGTCTGTGAGTGGTTGGCTCCCTGATATTGTATCTTTATTAGTTGGTATTTCAACATTGGTATATATGATAATAAAAATAAAAAAGGAGATAGCAAATTGGCGACTATAATATCATTTATCACAAAGACATTCTTAACAGAAAAGATAATTAAGTCAGTAGTTATTGCACTTGGTGATTATCTTGTAAAAAGCTCAAAGAACAAATTAGATGATGTTGCTTGGGCTCAGGTAAAAAAAGTTTTAAAGTAATGCCTTATTTTGGTAAATCATCCCTAAAGAAACTAGAAACTTGTGATAAGAAATTACAAGTCTTGTTTAAAGAAGTGGTAAAAGATTTTGATTGTACTATTACCGAAGGTCATAGAGGTGAAGATAGACAAAATTCTCTATATGATGAAGGTAAGAGTAAATTAAAATTTCCCCATGGCAAACACAATGGAGACCCTAGTAGAGCAGTAGATGTTTGTCCTTATCCAATTGATTATGACGATAGAGATAGATTTCATTTTTTTGCTGGGTTTGTAATGTCAGTAGCTATGCAACTTGGAATTAAAATAAGGTGGGGTGGTAATTGGAGAAATAATTTTAACACAGGGTTTAAAGATAATAGTTTTGATGACCTTGTTCATTTTGAGTTATTAAATGAGTAATAGATCCCATACCCCAATACCAATATTTGAAGAAACAAAAATTAGTGAAAAGAGGGTTCGTCATACCAGACCAACACTTTCCGTTACATTCAAAAAGTGCGATAAGTGTGGTGTTACAAGCCCTAAATATAGTCAAACCTGATTTATTTATAAATCTTGGAGATGTTGGAGAATGGAACTCAGTATCTGCTTGGAAATATAAAAAAATCAAACGACCTCCTTTAGAATTTGTTCTAGAAGAGGTTGATAAAGAGATAAGTGAAGTTAATAGGGGATTAGATGCATTTGATAGCATTCTTGATAAAAATGATTGTAAGCACAAAATCATGTGTGCAGGGAACCATGATGAATGGTTGGATGCTTTTGTTGAAGCACACCCCTATCTCACAGATTATACATTTAGGAATGCCTGTAATCTTGATGATAGAGGATATAGTTACCATTGCTATAATGACCCTGTCAAAATCGGCAAATTAACATTTATTCATGGAGCATATGCAACTACATATCATGCTAAAAAAACACTTGAAGCTTATGGCGAAAATATTATATATGGACATACACATGATATACAAAGACACACTCTTACTAAGCTTGGTGGTACTATTGGGGCTTGGTCTATGGGCTGTTTAAAAGATATGTCTGCCGAAAAGAATAAATGGTTAAAAGGTAGACTGCACAATTGGAATCATGCTTTTGGAATTATAGATTGGTTTAAAAATGGAGATTTTAAAGTAGAAGTGATTGAGATAATAAACGGAAAAACAACATTATGGGGACAGCCTATATATGCCTAAAGAGTTAATTGAAATATCAAAATTTACTGAAGGCATTATATCTACTCCATCAGATACAGATACTCCTGTAGAATCAGCTTCTTATAGTACTAATATAGATCCTATTACAGAAGATGGTAAACTTAAAGGTATACCTGATGAATCTACAAAAGTATCTACTGTTGATGCTATTGTTTTTGGAAAAATAAAACACCAAGGTAAACACCAAACAGTCTTTCATGATGGTGAACCATCAGGATCATTTCAAATGATAGACGATTTAGGTCATGCTAGTCCTACCTCATCTGTACTAGGTATATCTGGACCTTATACTGGAACTCCAACAATGGAAACAAATAATAAAGAATTACATGTTGGAATGGGATCTGGAGTATTAGATGCTCCTAAATGGGTGGGACATATACCATTTGGTCAATTTGGTGCTTCTGCTCCATCTGGTATTCAAATAGAAAATGCAGAACTATCTAATCCTTCATCATTTCCAACATTTGATAAAATGTGTACAAATGAAAATACTACTACTATATATGGATTGAGAGTAAATGAAAAGTATATATATAAGTTTGATGTTGCAAGTAAAAATCTACTTGACAGATCAGCAGATGATACTTTTCCATCAAATGAAACTCTTAAAACATTTTGCATAGATGATGCAGATGATAACTTTATATGGATATTAACAATAGACGATGTAGGTAGTGGTGAATTTAGACTATATCGAATGGATGGAAGAAATCTTCAAATAGATTATTCTTGTAAAGCTAATACTTCTGCAAATGATTCTTTAAATTTTGATGGAGGATATGCACCTACTAAGAATGATATAGTTCATGTTAAAGGTAATCATGCTAAAGGATTTATATGGATAACTGGAATATGCCCAAATCTTAGCTATCAAAATAAATTTAATCTATGGAGATGTGAAGCTCCAACTATAGATGATAATCCTTTTAGTGTAACATTTGTTAAACCATTTACTCTATTTGATTCTTTATCTTCAGGATCATTTCCTGGTCCCCCTTATCGTTCAGTTCCAGGTCAATTTATAGCTTATGATGGTGCATGGGAGCCAAGGGATATCTTTTTTGATACACCTGCAAATTGCTTATTTAAACCTTCAGGGGTAACAGGATCTACCTCTCCATATGTAGGTGTATTAGCACAAATATGTATTGTAGATAATGAAACAGATCCATTTGATGTAGATGCAAAAGCAGATAAAGATGTTTACTATGTTCATACTAGTGGTTGTAGTCATGCTACTTCTACTACATGTGAACACAGACATATGGTATATGAAGCAGATTCAAACGAATTTACCTACAATGTAACTGTTAGTAGTAGTAGCCCTGCATATCATTCATTCACACCAACATTTAAAATAAAAAAGGGTATGAGGATTTCTGGAACAGGAGTTCCTACTGATACATATGTACAAAGTGTTACCTTAGAGACAAGTGGAGCAGATATTGGAAAAACTACAGGATTTGTTGCTAGTAATAACTCTACCCAATCATTAACTGATCAATCAATATCATTTAGAGGTGCTCATACAAGAGGATCTCAAAGATTTGCATATGGGATACATTGTGCGTTAATTATGAAGCATGACTTTGCAGCTAATGATGGAGCCGATATGGTTGCTGGTAGTGCGAGTTTAGATCTGGTATTAAATACTGAAAAAGATACTTTTATTAGTGATGGTAAAGCGTTGGTATATTTAGGTGAAAAAGCAATAACTGGTCATCCAGCAGGAAGAACAATGCCTTTGTTTGATGAAAAGAAAGGAGATGGTACAGATTATGTTAATTCTGTAGCTGGTATGAATGATGGTAAACTTGCAATATCATTTGATGATCAAGCAGCCTCAAATTCTGCATCAAGCAATATGTGGACAATTACCTTACCTAATATTTCTACACATAAAGGTACAGGATTAGATGGTGGAGATAATACAGAAGTAAGTAATCAAAGCCCTGATATAGACTGGGATGCTACAACAGGAACAGCTATATCTATAGATCAAGCTCTTGGTGTTCCAACATGGACAGGAGCAGGAACTGCTAGACCACATATATTTGGAGGACCTGGTTCTACTCTTGCTAGATGGGCTTTTGGAGAACTTGATTCAGTAGCTGCATATTTAGAAGATACTATTTCTATAGAAATTACAGAAGAGAGTGGAGGAGATTTGGCAGACACCACAGAAGTTGAATATAAAGCAAGTTTTACATATGATGAATATCAAGAATCTCCATTAACCTCTTTTGTTCTTGCTAAGAAAACTGTATCTGGTGCTAATAAAAAACATAGGCTATTAATTAAAAATAAAGCTGTAGATATAGTTAGTAAAAGATTATCGCATATTAATATATATGCATCTAAAAATACAGGGTTTTATAGATTAGTACAATCTATATCACTGATGGATGCTTGGAAGACTGTAGATTCAGAAACAACCAATCCTGATTGGGGTAATTACCATGAAAAAGAAATCATATATTATGGTGTATCTAAAGGTTCTTATGAATCTATAACAGGAATATCAGAGACATTAACTAATACTATTGTAAATTATGGTTTATCTACTCAGTTAAATAATACACTTTATGTAGCTGATTGTTACCATAGAGATATAAAAGATTCTGAGCTTTACATGTTTAAATCACAGCCATATAATTTAGATCAATTTGATTATACTGTAGACTTATTAAGATTACCAACTAAACCTACTGCTATAAAAGCTTTTAATCATAGGATATATGTATTTGATGAAAACAATACTTATAAGATTAACCCACAAAATATGTATATAGAAGATACATTTGAAGGTGTAGGTTGTATTGGTCCTAAATCAATTATAGTAACAGAATATGGTATGTGTTTTTGCGATCAAAACAATATATACCTGCATGATGGATATATTCCTAAAGCTATTGGAGATAAAGTATTAAGAGGAAATGATTTATCATGGCAAAGCAAGGATCCTGGTTGGGATCCAATGGTTACATTTGATTCTATTAATAAAAGTTTTTTAATTGCATTTAAAAGAGTAGGATATACTATATATTCACATTTAGCATATAATATACCAAGACAGAGATGGGATATATGGAGTATTAATGCTGAACCTAAAGTACATGTTACAGGAGTAAATGGAGAAGTTTATTATAGCAATGCTTCAGATTTAAAACAAATAAATTCTACAGGAAATAAAACATGGACTTGGACAAGTCAAAAATTTACTTTAGATCAAGCAACACAAGATAAGGTATTTACTAAAGTCCGTTTTACAGGTGTTAATACTGATATTAACCCTACTATAACATCATCTAAAGGTACAGTTACTAGTGCATATGCAAATGATACAGATAATGCATCTTACACATTATCAGGTGCTAATCGTCAAGCTAAATGGATACAAATTGCACTATCAGGACTAACTACGGAAGAGATAGATTCAATTGGAATAGTGTATAGAAGAAAAATGAAATTGGTACCTAAATAATGGCTATATCTAAGAAAAGTGCTCCAAGTATACCTGAAAACTTAACATCTAATGTTATTAATTCCTTAATTGATGAATTATATGACCATTTAAATGAGTTAATAAATGCAGTGAATCAAGGCAATACTACAAAAGAAAAGCCTTCTACACAAGGTAAATCAGGTGATATTCAAGTTGTTAGAGGAAGTGATGGTAAGTATTATTTAGACATTAAAACTGATGAGGGTTGGCTTAGATCATCAACAGATACATTCGAATTAAGATAGGAGAAAATTATGAGTTGGTTAGGCGATTTATTTGGTACAAGTAACATAGATCAGAATTTTAATTATAACCCTGCACAAATTAATACAGGGAGTGTTAGTGATGCAGGTACTGCTTCAGGACAGTTAATGGGTAGTGGACAAAGTCTACTGAGAAAAGCCAATTCATTTATGGATCCAAATTCTGCATGGAGTAATAGTATGATGGCTAATATGAGAGAGGGTTTGGAATCTCAATTAGCATCAACCAATATGAATATGAATAGAAGTTTAGCAGCTAGGGGTATGGGTGGTGGTAATTTAAGAAGCTTGTTATCAGGAGCAAATCAAAATAGAATGGGTGAGCAATTCCTACAAGGTCAAGCAGGAATAGCAAATCAAGGTATAGGATTTGGAATGCAGGCGGCTCAACTAGGTAATCAAGCTTTAGGAATGGCAGGTGGATTTCAGCAAGATGCTCAAAATAGATTGCTAAATGCAGCAACTTTTAATGCAGATGCAAATAATCAACAAAATCAATTCACAATGATGAGTAACTATAATCAAGATCTAACAAATCAACAAAGAAGGGCAGACTTTATGAGCAATATGTTCGGTGCAGGTATGTCTTTTATGGGAGGTAATGGATAATGGCAGTACCAGGAATGAAAGGTCATCAAGGTGTATGGCATAATTTTAGACAAGGTGTTCAAGATTATGTAGACAATAGAAATAAAAATAGACAGTTTGATTATGATGTTTGGAAAGATGATAGAGATCATAAATGGGATGTTATGCAAAATATAACAGAAAATCCTGATGAAAAATGGGCTCAACTTGCTGAAATGGTTGGTAATGAACCATACTCTTTTCGTGGTAAAGGAGTAACAGAACAACTTAAAGATACTGCACATAATATTGGCAATAAAGCAAAAGGTTTTATAGGTTATGTTTCTGATAATGCAAATAACTTATTGAATAATCAATCAAATATAGATCCTAATACAGACTATGAAAATTTATTATGGAATGATAAAATAAAAAATGTTCTTGCTGGTTCTGGAGCTGATGTAGATTCTTTATTCGCTAATACAGATTATAATAAAAGATTAAGATCTATGTATGATCAAATGGTAAATGATCCACAAAAAGCTACAGCTTTTCAAAATAGATATAATTTAAACCCTGATGGTATAGTTGGACCAAATACAATAGGGCAAATGCATATGTTATTATCAAACGATCAATCCTATAAGAAACAAAAAGGTGGAAACATAGATTATCTTGATGGTGGTTATTTAAAAGGTAATAAAGTTGGAGATCGTGGTAATTATAAATTAGAAGATGGTGAATTTGTATTAAACAAAAATGCAGTTGAAGGAATGAATCAGATGTTTGGAAGAGGATTCCTAGATCATATTAATGATGATATGTTTCCTAGATTTAAGAATCAAGGACTTCAAGAAGGTGGTAGCACTTTAGATAAAGAAAAATGGAAAAATTTTCTCAACGAATATTCAGAAGGAATATTGCAAAACAACTATAAAGGTAATTCTCCCTATGATATAGATCTAAGTGGGGATGTAAATATAGGAGACATTGTAAATCTTCAAGCTCAATTAAATGATGCTGGAGGTAATCCATATACACCAATTCAATATGGTCAAGATAAAACCCAGCCTATGTATATAAGGTCTGAAGCTGCTAAAGGAATGGAATGGAAAGATGTTGCTCCTATGTATGGGTATGAGAAAGGTGGAAAAGTATATACATTAGATGATCATATAAAGTCACAAGAATATGAAAGAAATGTTAGAGATAATCTTAAATCTAAAGATTTAAACAATCCTAAATATGCAAACCCATACAAAAAATGGAGTGATCTTGCACATAACTTAAAATCAAATATTAATAGTGAAACATATGATGTGCAGAAAGAAATAAATGGTAATATGGTAACAGACAAATTTTCTGATTTCAGTAGTGTTACCAGTCCTTATTCTGATATTGGTTTTTATACAGGAATGTCTGAAGATCTTGTTACAGGAGATTTTGAAGATTTTGGTCAATTTACATTAGATAGTGGTCAATTAGATGAATTTGGAAATCCTATTCATCTTCCTTTACTAGAGCCAGTTAAAGCACAACTTAATGAGTATGTAAATCCATACTCTAGAAATATTACATATAAGAAACCTTCGGCAGGATATCAGAAAGGTGGTATAATTGATTCAAGTCAATTTGCCCATATGGGAATGTCAGACCCACAAGGTAGCAAAGGCTATTATCAATCAACAGGTACAGATACCTTAAGATCCTCTGATATTAATATCAACCAAGGATATCAATCAGGTGGATTAATTGGAGAAGATCAAGGTAGAAGAGTACGACATGGTAGCACTTCTGGAGGAAGTTATGGAGGTGGAATGCAAAGAGGTGGACTTATAGGTTTGATAAAAGGTGGCACTACATGGTCTGATGAAGATCATAAAGAAAACCCAATGCTTGGATGGTCTTGGGCAGATCAAGCTGCTATAGATAAAAGATCAGATCACAGAATACAACAACTCCATAATCTTGAATTAGAAGAAATAGATCGTGAAAAAAATACTAGAGATTATATATCAAAGAAAAATGAAGCTTGGTTACAAAAATCTAGAGATGCAAGGCAATATGAAGATAATGTAACTGAACACTTTGATGATATAATAGAAGAAAAATCTAGAAGATGGTATAATCCTACAACTTGGTTTAACCCAAGTGAAGAAAAATATATGGAAATGAGAGATAAATATATAGATGATTATAATAAATCTCATTTAATGGATTATCTACAAAAAACACCTTCAGAGCTATATGGTCCTAATGTAGATTTTGATAATGTTCAAACTACTAATTATGATGCTAATAGATTAGGTCTTCGGCTTGGTTTTGGTGAAGAAATGAAAACTGATGCAGAGTTATTAAGAGTTTTAAATGCATATATGATAAATGAAGCAAGTGGTGAAAACCTAGATCCATCAGAGCTTTATAAGACACTAGGTCTAGGGACTGAATAAAGGAGAAATAATATGTCACTTATAAAAGAAAAGGCTAAAAATCCGATAGTAGATCCAGGTTTACCTGTTTCTAAGGATCCTATAAAAGAAAGCCCAATAGATAAAAATGCCCCAATAGGAAAGCAACCTACTCTTACAATGGAATATAGAAAATGGGCAGATAAGAGAGGTATTCCAATTGAAAGAATGATGGATGCAGAAGCTATTAAGGCATATGAAAGAGAAACAGGCTTAAAAGCTTTAATGGGAGAGGATATTAAAGATCCTATTAAAGATCCTGTAAAAGATCCTGTTAAAAATCCTGAAATTCCTGTAGATCCTATCAAGGATCCTATTAAAGATCCTGTTGTAGATCCTATTGACGATGAAAAACCACCACCATCTCAAGATTGGAGCTTTGAAGCATATAGAAATTCAGATATGGTTAATGCAAATATGACACCACAACAGATATTTCAAGGTTATGAAAACAGATTAAACAATGCTGTTAGTAGTGGTCAGATTTCTCAAGGTGTTAGAGATCAGCTTCTATCTGCACAGCCATTAAGTGCCAAGATTGGTTCTATGCCTACTATTAAAGATAATTATAAACAATGGGCACAAGCTTATAATTATGATGATACAGAACAAACAAGAAATCAATTTTCAAATTTGATTAATGATTATACTTGGATGTTAGAATTTGGTCAACATAGAACAGCCCAACATTCAATGGAAGAAACTGCAGGTGTTTCATCAGGATATCATCATGAAAAGTATTCAAAAGAAAAAGCAGTTCCTTATTTTTCTGATACATATAGACATGATCCATTAATTAAACATGTTACAAAAGCAAAAAGTAAATCTAAATCAACTGCTTCAGAAGTTAAATCAGAAGAAGATGCAAGAAGATTTGGTTTTAGAAAGTAGGAGAAAATATGAATAGTGATTTTAATACGATGATAGAACTTTTAAAACGATATAATCGTGGTGAAATAAGGCTATCTGATGAAAAAGCTCAAGCATTAGCAGAACTCGCATTTGCTACAAAGCAGAAATTCAAAACTAAAAGTAAGCCAATTCAAAAAGGTTTATTTGATTTGATAGATACTGCAACTTTAGGTTTAGTTCCAAACAAATGGAGACCTAAATCTATTGGTCAAGATCTACATGGTGAATCAGGTATTGATAAATTTGCAGGTGGATTAGGATTTGCTGCAGGTATACCTTTAGGTGGGCTTGGTGTATTAAAAGGTTTAGCAAGTGCTCCTAGGGCAGTAGGTGCTTTAGGTGCAGGTGCAAAGTCAGCTTATACAGCAAGTAAACCTTTAATTAAAGGAGCAGGTCAAGGTATAGCAGGAGCATATCAAGCAAGTAAACCTATAGTTCAAGGTGCAGGGAAAGTTGTATCACAAGGCTATAAGACTGCTAAACCATATGTATCTCAAGCTTACCAATCTGCTAAACCATGGGTTTCAAAAGCCGCTAAAAATTCTAGCGATAGAATTAAAAGTTTATTAGCAAGTTTAAAAGAAAGAGAGAATATTAAAAGAGCAACTCAGAATGTTAGGAATGTATATTCTAGAGCAACAAATAGTCAGCCTTTAGGAATATTAGACCAGTTTGGTAATGTTATTAGATAATGCAACACAATTATCAGAGCCGAGTAAAAGAGGTAATAAACCTTTACAGATCCGATCCTCGTTCCTTTAATGATGAAGAATTAGATCATCTACAAGAATTAGCAGATCAAGTAGGTATTAAATTCAGTCCTGTTAGAGATGAATCTAGCATGGGCAGTATTTTTAAATCTGCTATTGGTGGTTTTGTAGAGGGTCTTACAACCCTTCCCGTTGGTAGTAAACCAAAAACAACATATGATGCTATTGCACATAGCCTAGGTCATTTAGTAGGTTTTGCTCCTGCTATATTAACAGGTCCCCTAAGCCTTGCCGCTAAAGGTTCTGTTAAATTAGGTGCAAAATTAACAGGTAAAAAACTAACCGATGAAGCATTGAGAAAAGGGGTGGAAAAATCTATATTTACTAAAGGGGCAAAAGGGGCTCAAATTCTTGATAAAGTTTCAGTTCCTATGGTTGCCTCAAGATTTACAAAAAGACAGCTAGATCGTGGAATTAAGAAGGCAGGATTGGAATCTAGGGACTTCTTTAAGTATGGTGCTACAGGAAGAGGCATATTAGAGGAAGCAGTAGGGCTTGGAGCAGCATCTGCAGTATCAAGTATTTGGAAGGGTCCTGATGCTATGATAGATGGTTTCGTAGGTGGTTCTATTGCTGGTGGTGCTTTTGGGGGTATTGGTAATTTTGTTTCAATTTCTAATCGTCTTAAAATGGGTAATGCTACCCAAAGGAAGAATGCAGAAAAAGCTTTAAGGGGAATTATTGGTGCAACAGTTACTGGACTTCCTGCTCATCTGCGTGATGAACCCATAGAAATGGTACTATACGAAACTCTCCTCGGCGGTTTCTTTGGGTATAATGCTAGACCATCATATGAAGCAGAGGGTGGGAAGTTCATTCAGAGATCTCTATATGGTGCTGAAAAGGGCAGAGTATTTCATCCTGAAGGAGCAAAGATATGGGATGTAATGCATCCAAAGGCTCAAGATTATATAGTTAATCAATCTACTGATATGTCAAAGACTTGGCTTGGTAAAAACTTTGATGGTAAATGGGTAGATGATATAGTAACTAAAAATGTTTATGAAAAAGCCAAGAATATTAATGATATAAAATCAAAAGATATAGATGCTGAATATAGAAATTTAGCTTATAAATTATATCAAGATGCTAATCCAGAAACAAAACTACCTACTGCTCCTCCTGCCAATATAGAGGAAACTGCTGAAGAAAGAATATATAGAGAAGAATCTACAGATCCTATCCAATATGCAGATATCATAGCAATGATGAGAACTATTGGTAATAAGATACAAAAATATAGTTCTGATTCTAAAACTAATCCTAAACAGATTGCACAAGATATACATACTACATATAAAAATTCTAACAATGCAGGTGAGTTTGTTAATTCATTAAAAACATCTCCAGTTTTTGGAAAGTCTATAGATAAGCCTCTTGAAAAAAGATTAAGACAGTTTTATCATACTAGATCAAAGTCTGCAAAGGAAGTTTTTGTTGCTACAATAGAAGGAGGAAGAGATGCTAAAACAGAAGTTAAATTGGGTAATTGGCAAGGTAAAAAAGTTGGTATTTCTATGGTTGATATGCCTGTCCACTATACTGATCCTAATGGGCAACATATGCTTATCTCTCATGTTAAAGTTAAGCGAGATGGTCAGTGGCAAGTCCTCAAACCTTTAGAAACCAAACTAGAATTAATAGATGGTAAATTAGAATCTACTAGAGGTCTTTCAGGAGAAGAGTATTTTCAATTAGAACATGCTCTTAAAAATGATAATAAATATATACATGGAGGTAAGAAAGACAATCAAGAATTATGGACTAGAGATTATCATCCAGATTCTAAAAAACCTGATGGTACTGATATTACTCCTGCAGAGATAATTCAAACTATGGTAAATAATCCTAAGATCAAAGTAGATAAAGCAGAGTTATTAAAAAGTTTACAAGATTCTAGGAAATTAGAATATAAATGGTTTGGTCAAGATCCACCTGTAGATAAGAATGGGGAATTAATCCCTGCATCTAAACTTACAGGTAGAGATAAAACAATTCAACAAATGCATGATAAAGCTTGGGTATCAAATGTTCTTGTTATGGCAGAAAGAAATGGTTTCCATAAAACAGGAGAACCTATCAAGAACAATTTAGCAGAGCTTGTTAATCCTGACAATAATGTATTTGGTAAAAATGTTGTTGATTTTAATAAAAGAGAACAATTGTTATATGATAGATCTGTACCACAAGATCCTATTGTTTATAGTAAAGAATTACCAGAAGGCAATCTTCGCTATATGATATTAAATGATATACCAAATAAAGAAGGAAAAACAGATTCAAGTACAGATGGTTCTGTTATTATGAAGAAATCTATTTTTGATAAAGGTATAGAAAATATGGGACTACCTGATGGATCAGGTATGTTAAAAGCTGTATATCTTACAAAGAATGATAAAGGCATGATGCATGTAAAGAATGCTACTCGTAGAGCTAATGAAGTATGGGAAAATTTTCTCAACGAAAATAATATAGATGTAGTATTCTTTTCAAGTGCAGTTAAACAAACAGGAAATAATAAATCAGCAAACTATAAATTTGATCCTAAAGCTAATAAAATAGTAGTAAGTGGTGGTGAAAGAAATGCTATGCCTATTAAGGATTTCAGAATAAATCCTTCTACTTATGAATCAGATAAGGTTGGCTTTTCAGGTATACCAAGACAAGTATCTAGTATATTAAATCAAGATCAAACTGCTGGAATGTCTGAATTGTTTTTTAAAGAAATAATAGAGCCTAGTTTAAGAGGTGTTAAAGATTTTGATGTTAAATACAAGAACGATGCAGATATAATCAAAGCAATAGAAGCAGATAGTCAGTTTGTATTTAAAATGCCATTAGAACTTATCCATAAAGTTTTAAAGACTGATACTCCTTTATCTCGTAAGATTAGAAGACAGATAATTAAAATGGATGAAGAAGGTCAGTTATTTGAATATGGTGATAGTGATTTTGAATCATTTCACCAAAGAAATTTAAGACTGCTTCGTTTAAGTGATGCAAATTTTACTACTGCTAATTTCGATAAATATGGATATAAGTATTGGGAACCCACATATAGAAGATTTATAGTTTCAAGATATATGCAACCTAAATGGGAATCCTCATCTAAAGCAGTACTTCTTCCAAAAACTCCTGATGTTGCAAGAGATTTAAAGATAAATGAAATTGTTTTAGATAATGGGCAAATGAAAATGCCTGTTAAGATAGAAGGTTTAAAAAGTATTAAAAATTTAGGACAACTTTGGAAACTATATAATTCAAAAAATATAGATCCAAAACTTAAAGCTAAGTTAGAAGAGCATATGGAACTTGTAATAGTAAGAGTTCCTGCAGATAGTGTTTCAGGTATTCGTGTAGTTAAATTAAAAGGATTCACAGGAGAGAAAGGGTTTGGTGCTATAACACATCCTAAGGCAGATAGATACTTAGGTGGTGCAGATAAAGATATTGATTCAATATTTATGTTTCATGGATTTCATCCTAAATTAAAAAAGTCTTACAAAAAGCATGAGAATGAATGGGCAGGTAAAGAGGCTAAATCTAAAGAAAATGAATCATTATTTGTTAAAGGTAGTAAATCAGAGTTAGATATATATAAAACTATTGGCTCAAAGTTCTCTCCATCTATGAGAAAACTTGTAGCAGAATCTGCAGTTAGAGGTAAAGATGGTTTAGGCTTTGGTCTTACTGCAAGAAATACTGCAATGGAATGGGCAGACTATCTTTCAAGTAAAGGTGGTAAATTAAAATTAAATTGGAAAGAGAAAACTAAAAAAGGTGTTATAAATGCATCTGCCACAATATACCTTAAAAATAATGGACAAGCTAAACTTCGTGAACTAGGTAGAGAAGTAGTTAATTATAGTGCAGATAGTGCAGACTATCCTAATATGGCTAGTCCTACAGCATTTAGAAGAATACTATTTGATGCAGCTTTTGAAGGTCATGTTACTAGAAATGGTAAAGATTCTAAGTTAACATATGCAGATATTCAAAGAAGCCCACTTGGAGAAATATCTCAATTAATATCAGTTATAAATCCTAAAGGTAAGGATTATACTACAGGTAAAGCACATACTATACATACATTAGCAAATTTTCTAAGAAACTATAGTGGAAATTATGCAAACAATATACATCATCATATTGCTAAAAGAATGCAAAAAGATAAACTTGCAGATGAGTTTATATCACATCATGCTTTAATAAATCTTGGTAAGAAAAAGAATGAATTAGATAATGATATGGCTCGTCTTCTTGGAATAAAAGAAGTAGTTTGGGCTCCAATAGATAAAGCTGAAAAAAGTAAAAAAACTGAAGATCCCTATGAAAAGCAAAGAGATTTTTCTCATAAAAATATCTATACATACACATCATTAAAGGCGTTATCCAATCAAGCTAAACTCATAGAAGGCGAAATGAAAGGTAAACTTAAACCTAATGTTATACCTCAATACTTAATGTCTATTCGTAAAGCAGCTTTAAGAATAAAAGATCAAATACTAATTAATGATGGTAGAAATAATAATCCTGATAAACAAGCTAATTATGATAAAGCAGTAGCAAATGCAAAAAATAAACTATCAATTAAACTTAAAAGTATAAAAGTAGATCCTAAAAATTCACTTGAAATGTTTGATATGTGGTTATTGTCAAATATTAATTATATAAATAAAGATGGAAAAATTACAAGTCCACATATGCAGTCAATTCGGAAAAAACAAGGTAGAGAATGGAAGAAAAAAGATATAAAAGGTAACATTGATCCATGGGGTACTTCTCAACAAGTTTATGTAGAGCCAATAAGTTCAAGCTCTACATCTAATTCTGCCATAAGAAAGATGCAAAAGGAACTTAATGCTTATATTAAAACAAATTATCTTGACAAACAAGTTGATCTAAAAGTAGAAACTAAAGTAGAACCTAAAAAGGTAGAGGTTAAAAAAGAATCTCCTATTCTAACAGATAAAATTGATCGTATGGCTATCACTCCAGAAGATATGGTTCAAACTACTGAATTTAAAAAGAATTTAAAAGAGAATCCACAATGGAATAAGAATTTTAGAGATCTATTTACAGAGTTTACAATGATGAAGGAAGGTATTCCTAGAGATGAAACCACAATCTCTATGAAAGACTTATATGTATTAAACAATCACTTTAAGGAATTAAGAAAATATCCTGATAGTTCTACTTTACAGAAATCTGTATGGTATAATGATCTACGAACTGTAGATGCTAAAATGAAAAGGCATGATAATATAATATTCCCTCAATACCAAACTACAGTTTTAACTAAAGATGGTCCAGTTAAAAGAACTGTTAAAAGAAGTTTCTCTACATTAGGAACTATGAAGAATTGGTTACATAAAGTATTCCTTCAACAAGATGCACAATTAGAAGCAATTGATGCAATTAATGATAATGTTTTTAGATTCAGAAGAGACATAGGTATTAAAGATGCAGAAATGGTAAATGATTTAGTCTTTAAGCTTAGAGATCTTCGCAGACAAAAAGTTGATTGGAATAATATAGAAAAAGATCCAATGTTTATTAGACATAAAAATAAGATCTTTGAAGTTGAAGGTAAGAAATATACCTTAAAGAAATTAATTGAAAAGGTTGATGCAGATTATACATCAGAATTTCAGAAATTTGGTAATGAATGGTTATGGACTACTGATAAAGATGGTAAGCTTTTTAAATGGAAAGAATTTGATAGCAAAGGTGGAGAAGGAGAAGTAAATAAATATTTAAAGTACAATAAAGATGGTAAGTTAGATATAATAAATTTCCTTAAAAAAGCAGTTCTTCCTGTAGAAAAAGGTCAAGGTATTCCTCATATCCCATTAGATACAATACTTCGTTTTCACTATGAATATAAGATGGAAAAGTTTTTCCAAAATCCTAATACCAAAATTGATGCTAATAAATTAACTAGATCAAAATATAGATTAGGTAAACTTAAAGGACTTAATACTGCATGGAAGCCTGTAGGTGAAATAAAGGCTAACGAATATTTTCCTAAAAGATATGGTCATACTAAAAAATCTCGTAATGAATTAAATAACCATATACAAGAAATGGTTAATAAAAAATATATTGAAGTTTTAGAAAAAACAGGTAATAAGAAAGAGGCAGAGAAAGTTAGTGAATTATTAAAAGCTAAAATGCAATTAATAATAGATCAAACTATTGGAGATACTGCTGGTATAGAAACATCTATTATAGATCAGATAGTTAATAGAATTGATTATTCTAAGTTAAGTGCTAAAGAAATAGCAAGGGAATTAGGTGATATAGGTGCAAATACAAGACCTGAATCTACTATAGAAAGAACATTAGATCTTCCATTTGGCTATGATACTAGTTTCAGAGTTATAGATAGATATAAGAAGCAGATCATAAGATCTCATTACAAACTTATTGGTGCAGCTATGGCTAACTATCGTATTGATAGTATGATTAAAAGACAAGCTTTTGAAACAGATGTTAATGGTAATAAAGTTAAATATACCAAAGAACAATTATCTAAACTTAAAGAAGATGGTTATAGAAATAATACAGATGTATGGGCAGATTATTTAAGAATGTATGTTAGAGATGCATTTGGTTACCAAACTACATTCCCTCAAAGAGTAATTGATGCTATGGGTAAAAATGATTCATTAAAGCTAAAAAAGAATTTCTACTATCTTACTAGTGATCAAGCTATTATAAATGGAATAGAAAGTCTTAATAAAAAGTTTTTAGAAAAAACAGGAAGAAATCTTCCACTCCTAAGGAATATGCCTAAAGGAAATACTCCTCAAATTAAAAAAGCAAGACAAGAGTTTTATAGTAGAGTATTACATAAGATGGGTGGTTTAGAGGCAAGATATCAATTAATGACATTACTTGCTCATACAGGAGTAGTTTCAGGAAATATATATGGTGGTCAAACCATGAATATTAGTTCTGCTGGTTTTAGAAATGTAGCAAGAGCACATAGTCCTAAATGGATAGTAGATAATATATTAAAAAGTCAAATACATAAGGACAATCCATTAGTATTAAAAGAATTAGATCCTGTAACTAATAAACCAATTGTAGTAAAAGATAAGAAAACTTTATACAAATGGGTAGCAGAACAAGGTGCGATTGATAATTTTATCAAAAATGAATTTGAATTAAATGAAGGATTAAAGAAGGTTAAAGGTGTTACTAAAAAGAATCTGAATAGTTTTAGAAAGGAGGTATCTGCTCTAATTAAAAGAGATCCTTATGCAAAGGAATCTACTTTTTGGGAAATAGCAAGGAAGTATGGTGTTCAGGATATTATGCTAAAAGCAGGTGGATCATTTATGCAATTATCAGAGAGGTATCTTAGAACAACATCTTTCCTTGCCCATGCCCTACAAGCTAGAGAGGCATTTGGTAAACATGGAGCTGATATACGGATAGATGATCCATATGTAATAGATATGGGGCTTAAAGGTATAGAGAATACACAATTCCTATATCATAGTGCATTCAGACCTGCATTTATGAGAACTTCACTTGGTAAGGTATTTACAAGATTTAAGTTATTTGCATTTCAATCTGTTAGAACTAGAAAAGAATATTATAAAATGGCTAAAGAAATGGGTATTGAAAATGATACAGAAGCCATGAAAAAATTTAAAAACTTACTGACTGCTGACCTATTCACCCTCGCCCTGGGCAGTATCTATGCATACTCTCTGTTTGATACTGCCCTACCCCCACCATGGGATTGGTTAAAGGAAACAGGGGAATGGTTATTTGGTAGTAAAAGAGAAAAAGAAAGGGCTTTCTTTGGAACTTATCCTTATCCTCTCGCCCCATTACAAATCATTACTCCACCTGTGGCTAGAGTACCTATGTCTATATTTTCCTCAACACTCAATGGCGATTGGGACAGATTCGCTGATTATAATATACATACGATGTACCCCTTTGGAAGATTAGTAAGGAGTTTAGATAAAACTATATATGATAGGGATGCAGGTAAAGACTTCATAAAAGAATCTCCACATGGTACTACTGGTGGTAGATTTATGAAACAATTCTTTAGACTGCCTGTGGATCCTGTTATTAGAGATTATAAAAAATCACAAATAGAAAGCCAAAGAAGAGAATATATGGAAGAATTAATGGAGAGATCATAATATAAATAATGGAAAGCATAGTTCAAGATTTAGGAGTAGTAGGAGTATTATCAATAGCATTGATGTTTGTTCTTCGTTACCTAACACAGACATTGTCTTGGGAGGTAAAGAATATACACGACATACTTGTTAAACTGATAGACAAAGTCAATACTCTAAAAGAAACGATTGACAGATTATGGACAAAGAAGTAAATAATAGATTGAATAAATTAGAGAAAGATTCTCATCCACCTGTGGATTGGGAAAAAAAGATTAATAAAATGGATGACATTTGGAAGGAATTATATCATAGGTTGGTTAAAGATTATATAGATGTTAAAAAGGAGATTGAACTTTTGAGAACAATATTACATACATACCTGCCGATATTGGAAAAAAATGACAAGGGAGGAAATATATAATTTAATTTTCGCTATATTGTTTATATTGCTCGGTAAGGTTGGAGATAATATGGACAATAATCCTCTCAATTATAAATGCCCTCCATACTGTGATATAGATCACACTCACTTACCAATTAAGGATGAACATGAAAAATATAATAATCTATATATTGTTAATAATGATAGTCTACTTGCTATACATAATAGCAGATGATATAAATGCATATGTAAACCTTATGTATGCATTAGCTAAATCACATATGAAGATATTATAATAGTTCGTCTTCTGTGCTTTTTATAATTTGCATTACAGTACTTGTAAGCCATTCTTTATCAGCACTACGAAGTATTAATCCATTTTCCATTCCTTTTACAGGATTGTAATTTGGATTAACTATAACACATCCACTATTTTCTATTGCTTCTATAACTTGTTTTACTAAGTTTCGGTTGTTTCTTTCTTCTATCTGTTCCATTAATGTCATATTCTCTCCTATAACATGCAACACAATATGGTACTTCCATATGAGTAACAACTGCAAGTTTATCACACTCTATACAAGCCTGTGGTAAAGGCATATTAATTATCTTTATATAAAGTGTCTATAGGTAAATGTTTCTTTTCTTCGTATGTATATATAGGTATTTTTACAAACTTATATATCCACCAACATCTACCATTATCACTAGCTTTTAGTGCCGCTTTATCATGTCGCTGTTCAAATGATAAATTTCTATATTCATCACTAAAACTTGTGATCCCTGTAGGTCCAACTTTAAACCTTCCTCTTCCGTTCTTTGGAAAAGGCTTCTTTGTATCGGGGTATGCCATCGGTTAGCTCCTTTATTGTTTCTTTGTCCGTTCCAACTTTTCGTATATAGTCTGCTAAAACTATAATTTTTTTCATTAGATGAAATAGATAGCCAACATATCTTTCTTCATCTTCCTTTTTCCTCGCCCAATACCCAATAAAACCATACAGGGATCCTAAAGCCTCCTTTAAGGTAGTCCGTCTGCTATATTCTTCGTAGTCAAGCATTTTTCAATTGCTATTTCTACATCCTTTTTTATATTCGTTATGACCACATCCATGTGATCTATTTTCTTTCTTAATGCTTTTATCTCGTGTTCCATAACACCTAACCTAACATTAACTGCATCTTGCCAGTCTAAGTATTCGGTTAACTTATTATGTTCAAATATACGCATATATGAGCCTTATTATAAGAACCCAAAAAGCTATGCTGAATATCGTTAAAGATATATATACACTAAGCTTCACCAGCATTTGTGTCATCAAATGTCTCTCCATTTTTATATTCATACTCTTCTAACAAATCACCTTCAGAAGTAGCAACAGTAATTCGTATTCCATCTATTAATGTTTCCACATCTACTCTATAAAAATCAGATTCAACAAATATTGTTTCTAATTCTAATTGTGCTATTGCTACCTCTAAGGCATTTGTGTATTTAGAACGAACCAATCCATCACCTAATAGTTTACCTAAAACTGCTTTTAAGTTTTGTAAGATATCTATTGTTGATGTATCATTAGCCATTATTTTTCTCCGAAATTAGATCAATAAAATGATCCAAAGGCATTGCAGCCCAAGGTTCAGTTCCGTTCTTTTTAACTACAATCATTGGTGTTTGATTATCTTCTATATTCTGTTTTGCTTGTTTTGTTGCTCTCCAAAACTGCAATCTTTCTACATTTTTACATTCAATTGCATAAGGTATTTTAAGTTTGGCTTGAGGGGACAAAACTATGTCTTGCCCCGTCATGCCCATTGTTTGAGACTTTATATCATCATTATGTAATCTTGGAAATGCATCTCTAAGCATATCTCTTACATAATTCTGCAGTCGTCTACCTTTATTTTTTGATGATCTTGCTTTCATGCTAACAATTTATTCCACCACATACTGGTACCAAATCTAAAGTCAATCGGTCCTAATGAGAAACTAATCTCAACATGATCTCCTTTACTTACATACCAATGCAATGAAATCGCAAAGATCCAAAACAATGTTATTTGTGCTAACCAATGATTAGCATTTCTAGTCCATTTATATTTTATCAAAATGCCTCCTGTTCAAATATCATAGTATCCCTCTTAAACTTGAATGATAGCTGAAAGTCTGTTTCATCTCTTGATGCTAATGAACGAACCCTTCTTCTTATATCATCTTTATTACCTTCTATAGCAATTATCTTATCTGCCTTTTGTTCTAAAGCAGAATTGCCTTTAGCACTATGAACATTTAAGGTCTTTACTGTTTCAAGGTTATGAGCTGCATTTTTAGATATATGACTTATACCGAATATAATAACATTTAAGTCTTGAGCTATTTGTTTCAAACCAATAGCAATCTTTTCCATCTTCTTAAATGGATCATTATATCCTGCAACTTCAAGTCCATCAAGTGTATCTATGACAACAAACTTAGATTCAGATTCTTGTATTTGATCTTTCAGTCCATCTATATCACATTTAGATAATACATTAACATGTCTAACAGAATTTTCATATGTTTCTTTGTCTCCTGTATTATCTGCCCATGTTTGCATAACTTTATGTTTATCTACATTATTTGCTACTTGTACAAATCTTCTATAGATTAGATGTTCTGATACCTCTAAAGATAGAAATAGTGTCTTTAGGTGTTTTACTTTAGTTACAAGATTCTGCACCCAAGCTGTTTTACCTAATTTAACATCTCCAATCATTACTACAAACTCTCCTGGGTTAAACTTATAAGAATAACCAAGTTTGTATAAATCATTTAAATCAAATGAATACTCGTGATCTCTCATTACAAAATTCATTAATTTATCTGATAGCTGATCTGTTGACATTACTTGCAATCCATAACTCTTATGTTTAAAGAATCTGCATTTAGTATCACAGAACTCTGACATAACAGGATCATTACAAGAATATCCATTATGTGTCCAACCGAATACACTATCTACAATAGATCTTGTTTCTTTAGCCTGTAATGAAGGGATAGCCAATTTGGAGAGAGCCAATGTACCATCTTTTGATATACCTGATCTTCTCCATGCATTTGCCATCCTAAGTAAAAGTTGATGCCTTCGCCCTTTATTGTCATTGGCAATTTCATTCATCTTTTGTGTACAAACTACATGTGGAACATAGTTACCATTAGATACTACTGGTGTGGCTAATTGAATACCCGTTGTTGCTGATTGATTGTTTAGGGCTATTCTTGCACTCCAAACTGGCTTTACTTTATCAGGGAATGCTTGTGGTATATAATCACTCCTTAAATAATCTTTAGCCATCATTTGAATATCTGAATAATCTAATCCATCTTCAAATTCATCTATAGATATAGGAGTTTTATAACAACCTGACTTTTTATTCAAAGTATAGTTAACACGAATGATTCTACCTTTATCATAGATATTATCAATTTCATTACTAAACTCATTATGTAAAGTCTTCTTTACTATTTGTGGTAAGTCTTTAGAGGGTTCAAAGCCGAAATAATCAGGCATTTCTATATGAAAACCACGACCACTAAACCATACTTGAATATGAATAGGCTCTACATTTAAGTCTAATAATGTTTGTATAAATGCATATGTGCGATTTATTACATTATCGCCTGTATCATCCCCTATATCAATATCAAATATGATATGTTTTAATTTATATTTACCTTTATATTCTTTTACGGAAGTGAAGTTATTTAATGCATCATCTTCTAATAGGAACATTGAACGATACAATTCATCTGAATCGTTTATGTATTTCTTAATATCGGAATAGGGCACGATCTTACCTCGGTTAGATACATGCCCTATAGCCAATTCTACTAACTCCTTATTAAAGCCCAATGTGCTTCTTTGGAGTCTGTTTTTTGCTCAACAACATTTTCAATTCCTATTTGTTCAAAGGATCTTGTTTCTCTTATTTTTCTCCAAGTTCGTGATGCTGTATCAGGAAGTATCATACTATCCCAAAAAGCATTCACATACTGAGGAAATTCAAGTTGTATATGATGACTTGCAACTATAGTATTATTTCTATCAACTCTTAATTTGAGCCAATTTAATAACATATGTTCATTAGTTATCTTAGCCACTATACAGGAAGTCCATCTAACTCTTGACCATCAAATGCATCTTTTACTGCACCTTCTAATGGATGTGAATTTTGAGTATCATTAGGATCTAAAAAGTCTTTTACAAATCCACTTTGTATATCTTTTAGAAACTTAGTTGATAAAGCCTCATCACTTCCTGGCTTTTCAGTATTATTAAACTCAACCCATCTTGGATCTCCATTCTTATCTGTTCTTTTGCTTGATTTATATTTTAATCTACAGACCTTTTTACCTTTCAATCCGTCAATTAGTTGAGTAGGAAATATCGCTGATGTTGTAGTTTGTCCTAATGGACATTTAATAGGGGTTCCTACTGCACGAAGTAAACATGCTACTCCACCAAATACTGTAGACCACCCTGTTATTTCTCCACTAACTTCATCTTTCTTATAACTTCCACCTAAATACCATTTAGGTTGAAAGTCTTTACCAATATCAAGTGTTAGTGTTAATCCTACATCATTAGGATATTTTTGCCAATCTTGTTTTTCATTATAGTGTACTTTTGCATCTACAATGGTTACTGTTTCAGTAAAATAATTTTTACTTTGCATTCCATCATTATTTCCTGAATTATTCGATAGTTCTATCAATTTACTCTCCCTTCGGGAACATGTGTCCCATTCTATTTACCTTTATAATGTGCTGGTTTTTCTGAAGTTGAATTACCATCATCATCTGCTTGACTTATACCACACATTGCCGCTAATCCATATCTTCTTCCATATGTCAAAGCTGCACCAATCGAATGATTGTCTTTTTTACCAAGAGATACTGCTACTCCTGTTCTTATATATTCACCTGATGTGTGAGTTAATTGTGTCCATACTGAAAATAAACCTGTTTTAGTGTCTGTATAACTACCTTGATTTAATGCTATATTGTTTTCTCCAAGTAGTTTTTGACATGCTTTTAATACCTCAGAAATATCTGAGTAGTTACTATTAAAATAAGGATTCTTTGAATCTTTAGATGCAGGTGTTAATTCCTTTTGAAATTGAGCCATTGCTGAAGCAATTTTTCCAATTGTTGGACTTTGTTCATTTACCTGAAACTTTTGAGTTTCTATGGCTTGTGGTTGTGCATTTTGTTGCACATTTTCATCATTTTTTGACATTTTATAACCTCCTAATTTAAGTTATGTTATAGAATATTGCAAATAAAAGGGAAGACCGTAGTATACATGTCCAAGACTTGTTTACTGGATATCCTATTCATGCTTTCCCAAGCCTTCCCTTCTACTTTTAATTAGGACTTATACCGAGGCTTCAGCTAAAGGCTATCCCCATTATGTTAATAGCTTTAACCATGGTTTGGGTACATTAGCCTACTCATACCTGGTTTGCCTAATTATCCTCCGTTTTCAGAAATGTTTTACACTTCTGATCCCAAAAGTTTGCATCTTTATCCTTAAATATACCATTAAACTTGAATTTATTAACTGAATCTTTCAATTCATCAATAATTGCAGTTTTGGTCTTAGATTTAGGATTATATGCTTTTTGCAGATCTATAGTCTTAAATGACTTTAGTATTTCGGCACGAAGATTTGTAGTTTCTGCAAGAACAAATACATCATTTATCCAATCTGTAACTGACAATTTACCACTTATATTTGCTAACATAGATAATTCGCCAATTGTACATTCTTCTATAGAATCTGAAACATATTCTTCAAACATTAGTTTACCTATTTCGTTTATACCAAAGTTTGGCAATAAGTCTTTGTGTAATGCAGTACTTATATTACTTAAACTAAACCTATATTCGCCTACTTCTCTTAGCCATTCTACTACATTATCTTCATAATGTAAGCCTTTCATTACATATTCATGATAGCTTGGTGTAACAGCTCTTGCTAATTTAGTTCCACATCCTTGAAACCTTGATCTTTCTTTAGGTTCACTATTCATATTGAGACTTGTATTAGCAGATGCTGTTGTCTTTACTTTTACAACAAGCTCACCTAAACAACCATTCCATGCTATTATTTGAGCTATCTTCTTGTCTTCTTGACTGAATAGCAAAGTCCAATCTGGTCTTTGATGTAATGCATCCCAACCTTCTAATGGTTTCATTGGTATTTGATATAGAAGATCAAGTCTATCAGCATAATCTTTCTTTAGACAATATTCTACAAAATCCCAATCCCATTGTATTGAAGATTCATCAAATAAAGATTTAGCTTTCTTCTTTTTCTTATATGAAGACCAATATTCATCAATAGTTGATTGATCAAATAGCTCACTCATTTGTGAATGTGTTGGGGAAGATGATCTTAAATTAACACAAATATGCCATATATTTCCTTCTGAACTTTTATATGCAAGAGTTTGCTTTGCTTGTGAATAGCTACCAATTTCAACCAAATCATCAAAACTTTCTTCTACAATGATTTCTTTAGTATATAAAGGTTTAATTAAATTAGCTAATTTCATTCTTGATCCTACCCATTTTACATCTTTACCAAATCGTGAAGACAATTGTGCATATGTAATCTTTGGATTCTCAAGTGCAATCTTACGAAGACCTTCTACTTGATCATATAATGACATCTCAACACGAAACATATTTTCATGATATTGATGTAAACTATGATCTTTAGGTTTAGGCTTAGGAACTACTTGTAATAGAATATTCTTATATCCTAATTCTTGTAAAGCCTTAAGTCTTTGATGACCTGTTAATATGCAATATTTTCCATTTTCTTCAAATGCAGTAACAGGCACTATTTGACCAACAGTTTTTATACTTTCTTTTAAAGCATTAAACTGTTCACTATTATTATCTGTTCTTATATTACCATTTACAAATACCTGTTCTACAGGTACATTGTTATTTATTTGTTTCATTACTCTCCTTTATCTTATTTTGTAAATTTAGAATTGCAGGACACTCTATATAAGTACATGTATACA
>VTLG01005743.1_pt1 | contig 46773 bp, 50 predicted proteins | sample 4694571 | NCBI WGS metagenome assembly VTLG01 (sample SAMN12604809, study PRJNA352737) | marine metagenome | biome: ENVO:00000447; feature: ENVO:00000209|ENVO:00000569|ENVO:01000036; material: ENVO:00002151; isolation source: viral sequences binned using virsorter ... | reverse complement strand
CCTGATCAAACCAATTGAAAGTTTGTGTCGCCATGAACTTAGCGTAAGGAACTATGTCCGTATAGATAGCAGTCTGTACCATCTCATTGTCGGTATACTCAGCTATCCAAGAATCAAGTTCTTTACTACAGTTATGACTAGCAGTAGCAGGGCCACCACCTTCATCAGGAAACATATACGGTATCCCCATCTCAAGAAGATAATGAACCATAGAGCCAAGGCACATAGCGTTAGCTTTCTTAGGTCCATCGTATTCCCAATTGTCTTCACGTTGCCACTTGAATTTACGAGGACAAATACTATATGTAACTAAACCAGTTGCAGATATACTCATCCGACCAGCAGGACGAGACTGTATACCTGCCTCATTAGTTCTTTCAATTTTTGTTAACGACATACTTCTCCATATCTTCCCAAGCTTCACGCTGTCCACATTCAGAACAGACATGAGTCTTATTATCTCTTCTACTTAATGCCACAAATGGGTGGTTCATTTCACCACCACATGCAGGGCAATACTTAAAATTATGATTCAATTTCTTTCCTTTCTTTTTTATATGATTTTATTTTTTTGTTCATAGCTAATACGCACTCATCATACGTGTCAAAGAATGGGCTACCATGACGTAACAAATTGTTAGCTTGATCAACTACTAAATGAAAGTAGTATTTCTTTCCTGTTCCAAAACCAATTTCTTTAGCGTGAACAGTACTAGATATTATTAATGGTTCCCCATGATCAAACTCAGTAAGCGCAATCATAGGGCGATTGGGTTCCTCCATCTTCCCTCCTTTCTATTAAATTACGGAATTATCTCAGGCTTAAAATCTTTATCAGCGATTCTACTTTTACTGTAAGAAAAACAGTCCATACATTGCCATCTCTGATACTTAGAAGTTTTATTGTATCTAAAACCTCGCCTAACAAGGTGATGCGAACTACATGTAGGGCAACCATGCTCTTGCGTCCACATATTATTGTTGGGATGATTGTCCATCCAAGGACGAAGAGCTATGTACACATCATGCAAAAGATTAATGTCTTGCTTGTTGTACTTCACCATAGTTTTCCATGCTTTAGGATCACCACGCATACAGCCAGCCCACGTTTTAAAACCACCAGTGTCAGTCTTTACACCTATCTTAAGGTACTTACCTAAATGATTGAGGTGATTAGTAGTAAAGTTAAAATGCTTGCGAGCAACCTTAAGAGTATCAATGCTAGCCACAGGTGATGTTGGTCCCAGTTCATTCGCAATGAACCTAGCGTTCGCTTTCTTGTAATCAAATTTATCTCCATTGTGTGCGACAATAATGTCGGCTTCATCAAACAACTCATGTAATTTCTTACATACATGGTAATCATTCTCAGGATTTTTTGCATAAGCGTCAGGGAAATCAGGAAGAGCACAGGCATGTACCTTTTTTTGATGACCCCAACGCCATGCAAAACATAACATGTACCACTCACGTTCATGAGCTATCACATCTTGTTGGTAATGTCCCCAAACATAAGAAAGGTTAGGTGCTGTTTCTATGTCGTAGAATAATACCTTTGGTTGCACACTTAATAGTATATATCACAACCAAAATTTTTTGTAGAATAGCATTTTCAGAAGTCTCTTACCAAACTTAGAACAGTACCCTTCTAAGTAACCCCACTCTAACCAACCCTTAAAAGTAAGATTAGGTATTACTGTTACAGACTCATGCGTATCAGTTACTGGCATACGAATCCCTCATATCCACTAAGTATTCCCGAAGGAACTCTAATTTCGTAGACATTTTACCAGCAAGTTGCTCCTCAACAGTACCTTTAGAACGCAAAGAAATAGCAGGTACTACTACATTGGATCCAATCCTACGAACACGACCACGACATTGCACAAACTGTTGCATAGACGCAGGCTCTTGAGCGAACACAAGCAAGCCAGCATTAGTAAGAGATACAGACTCAGACATAGTGCCAGAAGTACACACAAGTATACGTTTAGGATTATCATTATCTTGGAAGTCTTTGATATACGCTTGACGAGTAGCAGAACGAGTATCGCCTGTAATAATAGTCAACATAATATCAGGAACTTTAGATTCCAAGTATCTGTAAATCATGCCAGCAACTTTAGAATGCTCAGTAAAGATAACGATATTACAATCAGCGTCTTCAACTATACCCTTAAGAGCTTCACACTTATTAGAAGGATGGGTCATACCAACGACCTTGCCCTCATCATCAGTAACAGGCATACCACTAGCAACTTGACGAAGCTTAATGAACTTATCCAAATGATTCTTGGCAACGACTAAACCATCCCAATCCTGCAAGCTAATAATAAGATCTTCTTTCATCTGGTCATACGCTTTCTCCTGAACACCACCCATATCTAACATGCGAACACTTAACGGTCCTTCTTCAGGGACAGTCATATGCTTCAAAGCATTACGAACTTCAACAGATTCAAAGGTACGTCTAGTAGTACGCCAACCAGTTAACTGATTGAAATGAACTTCACCTAACTCCTTCCAACCAAGACAGTCAATGCCTCCATGCCATCCCTTAACACAATTAAGAAAACGTTCACGGAATTTAGATTGACTAGTAAATTCTTTAGGTGACAAGAACCTCCATTGCGACCACAAATCTTGAGGATCTACAGTGATCGGAGTAGCTGACAAAGCAATACGTCTTGTAGCATTAACCGAAGCAGTCCAAGCACAACGAGAACGCAATGCTTTAGGATTCTTAATACGATGAGACTCATCAGCTATCACAGCATTCCATTGATACTGATCAAGCTCACCAGCAGGTAAACGCTTAGACTTTGGCCAATGCCTACAACTAATATGCTTAATCAACAGATCATAAGAGATGATAGTAAAATCCACATCTTCTACATGCTGTAACCTAAGCCTACGTTCAGCCTGATTACCCTCAATCTTAATATAATCAGCATAAGGATAAACTTTCTGAATCTCATCAGCCCAAACATCCATAGCAATCTTGGGACAGATAATAAGATTCGGACCAAGCCTAAAATTATTTTCAAGACAAGCAAGAGCTGAACGTGTCTTACCTAAACCAGTACCATCATTAATGAACACGCACTTATGATCACCTTCAGATATACGACCAGTCTGCCACTGATAACCAAAGAAATCTTCATTGTTCTCAATCACACGCCAAGGCTCACTAAGAGTACGCACATATGAAGCCCGATAAGCCATCTTATTGTTAGCCTCCTCATCAATAACAAAATCCTCATACCAATCTAAAGTAATCAAATCAAACTGAGACATATACGTATCAGGATAAATCACCTTAATATTATTATGGACTTTATTAATAGTATTAACTTGAGTCTCGTCATTATCATAAAAATTTACGACATCATTCCAATGCTTATATGAACTAGGCACATCCAAATGAAAATAATCATTCTTATATGACAACGTAGGTGCTACCAAATTTTCCATTTCTTCTTCCCCTTAACTTCCTTAGCTTTCAATTCAAAATTCTCATGTATTAACTCAAGCATCTTGTTATTAATACGTTGCAGAATAGGTTCAATAATCTTGGCAACTGCAAGAGCAAATGCAGGATCATTCAAATATTTTTCTTCAGCTTCAGTATCTATATCTTTATACTTACCCATTACTATCTTCCTTTTCTTTATCTATTTCTTCATACTCTCTGTTATCGTTAACTTCCCAATTCAACGGATTAAACGCAAGCTCAAGAGATGTTTTACTTTTTGTAAAAATACAAACAGAACTATCACCTACTTCAATCTCAACCCTAGAACCCCAATTGTTATAGCCAACATTAACCTTTATGTCATCATCTATACCTTGATGGATATTTAAACTTGAACTACTCATAGCTCATCCTTTCTATTATTTTATTTTATTTCTTATTTATTTTTAAGAACTCTTGCGTCACATTACTCTTACGATGATGATTCAAATGATGACGAACAATATGCCTCATCGCATCAGTACCATGACGCATCGCTGGATTATACAAACCCATAGCTTTAAGCTGACCGTCTTTAATAGTCTTACCTTCCGCAGGAGACTGCGAATACACACGGACACCTATCTCATCCCCCATAAAAATCTCAATCCAGCCAATCAAATTAAGAGCATCACGTACACCCTTAGTGCCAGCCTTCAACGTCCTTTCACCAAAATAAAAAGACTCATAGATCATTTCAATAAACCTACCCTCACAATGTTTACGCAACCAATACGCAACATCATGAGGATTTTCTATTTGCTCATGAACCGCTATCCAACCATTCTCTGTCATACGCATAACAGCCAAGCCAGTAGTAGTACCGGGATCTACTCCAATATAATCTCTAACAAGCACCATAAAAGTATACTAGCGAATACGTGAGACAATCGGGGACACCTCCCTGAATCCCCTTATCAGAGGCTCTGGGATCCGGTGGGACATATTCGTCAGATAAGTTGTTAACACTTCTCTGCATTGCCGGATACTAACCGCTAGGCGTTCACCATGCACAGTGGATGATCAATCCGTCCTTTATTACATTCCCCAATTGTCTCCTTTGCGTCAGAGGACCGGAACACCTGACATGTCCAAGGCTCCTGCGTCATGACAGCAAAGCGATCTTAGTTGAGTGTGGATCTACCATGGAAAACACCCGATAACTTAATATGGGATTAATACATGTAACCCTTTCACAATGGCGCTTCCACCACCACCGTCCATTATGGGTAGATCTGCTGTCATGTACTACAGCAAGCCTGATATTCCTTTTCAAGTATTAACCCAACTGGATAAATCCAGAATTATAGAGTTACCTACTACAGGGGAGCTTTCACGGTAGGTCGCATCACTCCAAGGACCACAGGTCACATCACTCTACGCAAGCTATGGGAGTCAGAATTACAAAGACCCAATCATCACTCACGAATAAATGATTCCACGTAGGCTGTTGCATATGGAGTAGCCAACCTACGTGGAACCAAGTTAAATGGCAGGGGACGGGGGACGTTACGCCCCTGCCAAAATCTCCGCATGCTCAATCGCTGAATCATCTAACTTCAACGCATCATCAGCATGCACTTCCGGTGTCTGCGAATAAGCAGTAATTGCTTGAGCAACACCAAACGCTGAATTATCACCGCCGGTAACAAACGAATCAAATATATCTTTCGCTTGAACCTCATCAAAAGCTGTTTGCAGATAATCATAAACAAGACTAGGAGTCTTAATCTTAGCTTTCAAACGCAACAATTCATTCACTTTCTCTTCAAGAAACTCAGGATTAGCAATCTCAAGAACCTTATCAATCGTCTGAGCCGATATCAAATCCATCGTAGCTTGCATTGTACGCTGAGAAACAACACCCTTATCCATAGCAGATCCAAGATGAACCTTACGGAAAATGTCATTAGTAAGCGTCATGCCATTATTACAGACCTGAATCACTACAGAAGGAACTAGAGAAAACGAACCAGCGCCAACCTCAGAGTTACGAATCTCAATACCCATAAACACTACTGGGTTATCCAATCCGGTGTTCCCCGTAAAAGGTGACGTGTAGTCTTTTAGCAAGGCTTCCGAAACCATACTGAGCTGAGGCATACTGATCCTTGCTCGCATGTGCGTGTCGCTTATAGAAGCTTCACTTGCTTCAAAGCCTATGCCATGACTGTCTCTAACTTGTGCTAAGGCATCTAGTACTGAGATTAATACATCATAGTTTTCAATGATGCTGTAACTGGGGGAAAGTATCGCTCTGCCTACTATGTCCCCATTGTCATCCCTAATGCCTCTTAGAAGCAACTCTTTTTCTTCTACATGGCAATGAGTTTTCATCATCTCTATTGACATGTCTTGGTATTTCACATCTGATTCCTTATCAGCTAAGTTGCTGAGGTAAGTAGATGGAACGTTGAATTTAGCGCACCATTGCCTAAAAGCGTGAGGTGTTAACGCCCAATCAGACTTAGGTAAGCCAACTCCGCCTGCCCATACAGCATCTTCTAGAGTTGGTGTAGTAAGTGTCTTGGGTGAATTAACCTCAAGAGTTGCGCTATTCACAACTAAATCTAAACGCCTATCTTTCAGGGCATGTAGGTTATCTCTTAACTCGGTAAAGGATAAACCCTTACCGCTATATTGATCAATTATTGTCATGATCATCCTTTCTTATTGGTATTACATCTGCTATGTCATCTGGTATCTCTGGTTGGGCTGAACTATCAAATTCTGTTTCCCATTCGTAAGAATCTTCATAGAATTTTTCATTCATTTTATCCAGAGATTTCAGTAAATTTCTGTATTTTTCCTTCAGTTGTACTGCTTTGCCCATTGCTTCAGCATGTTCTGTTGTTGGTTCTGTATCTGCTTTCAAGTTTAGATAAGCTCCGTGATAGAACATGAACGCATCAGCTACTGACATAAGTAGACAACGAAGTTCTTCTTCTTCTAATTCAATAGTGAATTTAGAATCCTTTGGCTCGTTCGCCATTGAGTATGTACTCCTCTCTATGTTGCATCATTCTACATATGTACTCTGGAAACATTGCCATAGCTACATGTAGTAGTTGCTCTAATTTCATTTCTGTTATTTTATTAATATTCATTCATCCGGCATTCCCTTTCGTGTTTTCCATTTGAATACGATATACAACGGGGCTATCAAGATGACTGGCATGGCTATCATCTGCCAGATATTCATTTGCGCTTCAGGGTGCATACCTTCTCCTTTTTATTTTATTTTTTATATGATTTATTATATCTTTTTTTTATTTTTTTATTTTTTTATGTTCTTCTTTCTTTCATGTAATGCTTGTGGCATAAGCCTTTTGCATACACGCTATTGTCGCATTTCATTGTAGAACATCTATAGAATTGACCATCAGGGTTAGTTCGGGTTCGTTTGGGTTCCTTACACATTTCCGCCCACCAATGTGGCCAATGTTTTTGTGGAGTTACACCACCTTTTTCTAATATCCTATTTCTTTGATAATGCAAGTTACACATTCCACGTGAGTAAATCTTGCGAGAACATACTGGAATTTCACATTCATCAGTTAAGACAAATATTTCTTCACACTCTGTTTCATTTAACATTTAGCCTCCTTGCCATGGCTTACGAATATGATTGGTACATTATGTGTCATACTTAAGACTAGCATATTTATGTTTTGTCTTATTTTTGTCTTGTTTGAAAAGACACGTTTGACCTGCACTTATGTACCTGATCTACTTATTATTATTATTAAAATAATGTAATATTTAATATAATTAGTACACCCCCCTAGTTACATCAACAAATCTTATTAAGGGGGGGTGTGTTTCCAAATAAAATGTTTTTTGTCTTATGCGTCATTAGACCAATTAGAGCCATTACAAAACTTGCACGTGGGATAATCTTTATACACACGATCAGAATAGATAGCACGACAATCTAAACATCTGACCCAGAACTTAGCCTTAGCATAAGAAGGCTTACGTTTTTTATTGAACTCATCAAAGTCCATAACATGACCAATGAGTCCAACCACCACCACGAGTAGTGAGTAGCCAAGCACTAGTAAATATATTAGCGACAGGATCAAAGGGAGAATACCCTTCAAATCCTGCATTCTTAGCACGATCATCCCACCATCTAGGCATATGTTGCATTAGCCCAGATGCTTGATCTTTAGGATTATCGTACACAGCAGTATTATGTGCATATGGATCACCACGTGATTCACAGTGCATAACACGCATGAACGTGTCTAACTGCTCAGGTATACCGTACTGCTCAAGCGCTTCTTCCACTATAGGAGCCCAACGATCTACACGGTTACCCCACACTTCATATGGCTCATCTACTTGGGCTATCGGTACAGCCACAGTAAATATCACAAATGCTAAATGGAACATTTAATAACCTCCATTAAATAAAAAAGTGAGAAGGGGAGCTACGCCCAACACCAAACGTAGCTCCCCAGAGACTCACTAGCTGTCTATATCATCTTCAGATATCCAGCTATACTGCGGAAACAGCCGACCATCAAGCTTGCCTTCATCATGCGAAGTGCATCGTACATTACTCACGATACCCATGAATGATTCAGCAATCTTCTCAAGATCACCAGATTTCACTAGCTCAGGATTAGCGCCAGCAGATATTAAACGCCGTGCAGTAACTTGATTACCCATCATACTCGCAGAAGTACTGAAGTTATCAAATAACCGAGGAGCAGATTCAACACCCACCTCTTCAAATCCAATAGTAACTTTCGGGAATCCCTTAGCAGTCTTACCTACGCTGGCATACACAACTTTAACTTGCGCTTCCCAATTAACTTCAGGTATAACCTCAAGTGAATCAGTTACTATATATCCATCAGGTGCTTCAGCTTCTGCAAACGCATTGCCGAAAATTTCCTTTGGATCAAATGTTTTACTATTACTCATATTAGCCTCCTAAAATGGCTCTTCATTATATTCACGAGGATCTATTGACTCTCGCAATTCTATTTTTTTCATTAATAGATCTATTTTATTATGTGTTTTTATTATTTTATTAAATTGTTTACTTGTTGTATTAGTATAGAAATCAGCAATAATGCTAGATCTCTTATCTAATAAACGTTGTAATCTTATATTTTGTATCTTATTTATCATTTCAATCCTTGTAGATACGCCTTTATGTCTGTCCTGCTTGGATTCTTCTTCACATACTCAGTAAGTACTGCCTTGCATCCATCAGTACAATCACAGTTCTTGTATTGTGACCGTACTTTCACGATTGGATCCATTGTTCCTGTTGCTGTGTTGTATGGTTCTAACATGTTATCCTTTCACTCATAATCTGTACTTTTTGTACTTCATTATGATTTGTATTTATCATTCTTACTTTTATATTTTTATTATTTATATTTATTTTCAAACACTCAATTTCGGCTTGTCCCCTTTCCGAGTGTTCAGGTTGTGCATCAATCCATGAGAGGTGTTAAATGTTTTAGCATCAATGACACTAGTTACATACACCCAACATGTCTCAGTGCAATCACTTCCTGCTGACTTGGCACTACATCCAATAAAGGTGAGTACCAAGCCAAGCATTATTAGCAATTTTTTCATGGCTTCCCAATCTGGGTTAAACCTGTGTTACGGTGAAACCCTCTAAATCTATATCATCATCTTTTTGTTGTTGATGAAGTTCATGAGTATCCTGAGCACTAGACATGCGATTCTTTTTCGCACGTTGTTTCTTCGCATCAGCTTTATGGCTTTCATGATCTTGGAATAGGAAACCTAATCCAACATCTTCAGCTTTCTGCTTTTGCGCTTGCACCCAGAATGCGTCATTCTGCCATTCGGTGTTTCCATCCTCATTGGAATAAGCGAAGTACGAGGCTTGCATCTTGTTCATGTAATCAGGCCAATCCATGTCTGGTACATGGACAAAGCCGATGATCTCACGACTCCATGGAATCTCATCTCCACTTTCTTTCGCAATGCTGACTGAACCGTCTGGATTTTGACCTCCATCGTTGGCTACAGCTCTACATATGATCATGAATTGTGCAAGGTTGGTTTCACTAGCACTAGTAGCATCAGGATTAGTCAGATACTGCCTAATCTCAATGTAGTAACTAAGTACTGTGCCTTCCCACCAATCTGGATCAACAAAGCCAGCAGGTTCAAGTTCAGTGGCCGAAGCCATACCAAACCAGTACTTACCTCCATGTTGTCCAGCCTCAGTCATTGCCGATGAGTTCTGGTTAATGTTGTTAACTGTATCCCAGAAACGGTCAGAATCTTCAACCAGATCTATCGTACAAGGTTGACTCCATGCCTGTAACTCATCACAAAACCGTGACCATGATTTCAGATTAGTCTCACCGTAGCGAGGCACATCCGCATCATACATAGCATCTATATTATTTCTTCCGGTAGTCATAAATGACTTCCTTTCCGAGGGCTTGTTTCCCTCTGTGTTGTACACAAAACAAACACTCAAGCATTACACTTGAGCTATTTTTTTTGTTTTGTTTATTTATTTATTTGTATTTCTATCTAAATTCCTAAATAGAAATACGTGGCACGCCCAGTCATGAACTGCCGGACCCTCCTAGATCAGCGTGCCTTAGATTAATACAACTAAATGATTATCAGACTGTTGTCACTTCAGCCATGAGAGCACCAAGATCTTCAGTATCTTCGTCTTCAAATGGTTTCGTAACCAACAGTGCTTGAACTTCAACACCTGCTTGTTGCATAGCGATAGCAATAGATTTCGCATACGCATTGGCTTTGCCGTTAGGGTTATCTCCCTTGAAGAAGATAAGAGCAACTGCATCACCAGTATCAGCAAGCGCTTTAGCCAGCAATTCGTTACGTGCCTTAACAGCGACATTAGCGTCTTCCTTTTTCTTGCCCCATGTTATTGGGTGCAAGGAAACGTCAACATCTCCATTGTCAGCAACAGCTCCAAGTATGGCGCTAGAGAAGTGATCATCTCTTTGGTCACCAGTGACATGGACTGTCGCACCAAACGCTAGGTTTTTCAACGTGGTTTCAATAACCGTGTTGGTTATTTCTACTCTGATATCAGAGCGCATTGTCCAACCTCCGTATACGAATACGTTGGCTTTGGTTGTATTTTTCTTTGAGTTAGACATATAAAATGTCCTTTCATTATGTTGTTTGGTGCTAGACCTTTTGTCTAGCATCCGTGACCGTAAGCCACTTTGCATGGCTTACGAATCGTGGGCTGTGGGGCATTGCACCCCATATAAGCCTTATCGCTCAGCCCGATATATCAACTAATCGTGTTTATGAAGTCATCGTGTTCGGCAATAAAACCAGATTCAATATCTTCTGGTATATTGTCAAGCACATCAAAGACATCACCTATTGGGCTACATTTGGGTAGCACAAACGTGAGTTCCTCTTCGTCTACATGTGTTGATAATGGTATTAACGGTGAACTTGATGTTCGCATAGTTAATATCCTTTCTATTTTGGTTTTTAATTATTTATCTAGATATTTTGTCTAGAATGTCTTGAAGCCTTTCAGCTTCAGCTTGAGCTTCAATTGCATCACGCTTGAGAAGCTTGTTCTCTTTTGTCGTGATATCCAACATCATCTGCATTGAGATGAGTTGTTGGTGTTGACGCTCCAGTGTTTGCTCAAGATTCTCTATTGTCACGGTGATATCGTCTATCACCGAGACAGCTTTGAGTTGAGCTGGAGATAGTTCACTCATAGCATCCTCCTTTCATTCAAATTGTGGGTTGATATGGGTAAACATTACGTGCTAGGGAGCTCGTTGCTCCCCAGCACATAACCGCAGGTCATCAGGCTGATTTGCCTGTGTACTCTACGCCGTTAGTAGAACGCTTAATGGTTCTACGTGCCTTGCTGTTGACACATACTTTACATTTGACTGTAAAGTGGGCATCACACACGGCTAGGTGACCTAGCTTGGTAACGATATTAGGTTTACCGTTTGCTAGTTCGCCCTTTTCTTCCGTGATCAAGACTTGTACAAAGAATGTACCGTCAGCATCACGTAAAAATGGTGAAGACATACCTTCTCCTTTCTATAATTGTGTTGTTATTACAAAGGGCGCTCGTTGCGCCCCAGCATTATTGAACAGTTTCGTTGAACTGATCAATGATGAAGTCACTCACTCGTTGAGTGATGTGACCATCTTCTTCCAAATCCATGATCGTTGATATGAACATCAACTGTTTGGTTTGGCCTTTTAGTAGTGCTTCTGTTCCATATGGAGCATGACTACGGATATAGGACCATACCTTGGATCCGGCGTTCACTACGGTGTTCCAGAACCATTGCTTGATTCGGATTCGTAGTGGATACGGTTTACACATATGTTTCTCCTTTCAGGATAGTGTTGTTAATAATTACAGCTCAGGGAATTTACGCCTGAGTTCTAAGCTTCCTTTACGAAGCTGTTCACGTGCGATTGGCAAGTACTTTCTTGCCACATCACGTGCGTCACCTGAGAATCCAACATCTGGATTAGGCTCAGGTCTGTGCGTACAGTACATGCAGTTACACTCGTGTGCTTCAATCCCGTAGGATGATTCACTGAACAGTGCGCCTTGTACTGGTCGCCTCTTTGGCATAGGCTCTCCTTTCTATGCGTTGGTGGTTGGGGATGGGTACATAACCCCATCCCCCAACCAGTTGAATATGTTAGGAGTTGGTCCGCTTGCGGATCAACTCTTCAGTTTGATGGCTCGTGTGAAGACGAACTTCTTCTCGTCATCATCAGGGAGTCTATCGTCAATGGACTTGACGAAAGAGCCTGTGATTACTTGAGAAGGAGTCAACTTCGTGCCTTCACTGTAGGTGAACCATTCCACGAACTCTTGAGTTCGTTGCGCAAATGCTTTGATTTGCGCACCAGAGCCGTACGTTCGTACAATTCTGTGGATATCATAGGTCCAGTCAATGAAGAACGTGCCTTTCACCGTAGTGAAGGCAAATTCAGCATCAACGACAGTGAAGTCACACACACGAGGCACATTAATACGTACGACAGCAAACTTATTGCCGTTTTCACGGTCAGCAAGCTTAACTGACTTAATTAAACGTGCAGTCATGCTATGTTCCTTCCTGCACCCTCACGCTAGGGCTGGACTTGTCCAGACCAGTCCCTAACGGAGGCATGCACTATTGATTTACCGGATACTTTCCGATGAAGTCAGGCAAACGCAGGGTTCAAGGGTCTGTTGGCATCGGGTCTGGCGATAGGAAGCCTGCGTTATACTTGATCTGCGAGGCGGAAAGTATACGGTACACTCAATAGTGTGCCGTAGTGGGATGGTCCTTGGTCCTAGCGTTAGGGGGCTGGGAGGCATCATACCCCCTCATACCCCATCCCATCTATAAGACGCATTTGTGTTTTGCCTTGACCTTTTTCTTGTCCTGAAGTATGTTCTTATTCATGGCTACTGCTGATCCGTTTAATAAAGATTTAAAATTTTGTAGGTATTGTAAGGAGTGGAAGTCTGATTATACGGAGGGTCAGACGTATTGTGATCCGTGTTGGAAGGTGTATAAGCGCCGTCAGTATCATATTGCGAAGCATAAGACTCGTTTGATGGATGCTCAGGGGATGGAGTGTGCTATTTGTGGGGTTTCGTTTGTTGATATGCCGACTGGGAAGATTCATGTGGATCATTTGCATGGTGATACGTATTTGATTCGTGGTTTGTTGTGTTTGCATTGTAATTCGGTGTTGGGGCATTCCCTTGATCGCCCCGATGTGTTGCGTAAGGCGGCGGAGTATTTGGAGTCGTCTGAGGCTCGTTCGTTGGATGATATCGTTAGAGAGCTTGATGAACGTGAATCTTTGAGTAAACTTAAGAATGTATTCTAATTTAAGGAGAATAATGTATTATGGCCGTTAAAGGTGATGATGTTACTGTTCAGAACTCTGGTGCTACGTTAATTTGGACTGCTACGTCTGCCGCTTCTGCTAATTGCCCCCAGAAAGTTTGGGTTGAGAATCGTGATGGTTCTATTGTGATTACTGTTGGTGGTTCGGATGTGGCGGATGAATCTAATGGCATGAAGCTTGCCGCTGGTGCTCGGATAGGTCCGATAGAGTTGACACAGCCACAGGAAAAATTATATGCTATTGCCGCATCGGGTACTCCGACTGCGTGTATTTTGGTGACAGGAGTTTAATATGGCAGGTAAGAAAAAAGTTGAAACTTATACTACGGGTATTGAGAGATATAATCGTATTATGGCTCTTGCTGATAATAGGATTGGGCTTAAGGATAAGCGTGTGCGCCCCGATGATATCAAGGCTCAGGTTGTTATAGATACTGAGGCTGGTACGGTGACGATGCCTATTAATGTTGCTCGTGGTTTGAATCTTGTTGATGGTCGGCGCTAATGCCTAAAGTTGGAGGGAAAAGTTATCCCTACACGAAAAAGGGTAAGGCTCAGGCTTCCAAAGCTCGCAAGAATATGAAACGTGCAAAGAGAAGATGATCTAGATTATGAGGAGTTGCTGGAACTCTTAGAGTTTGCGACTCCTGAAGAGACTCAGTATATTGAGCGGTTGCTTTCTGCTCGTGTAGCTTTGCATTCCCCTTTGGATTATGCGTGTTATGTGTCGCCTCAAACGATACGATATAAGCATGTCCAAGTTGTTTCCGACTATATTCAGGCGTTGTGCGAGTTCAGGCTTTACCATTCGGGCGTTGGTCCGGTGGCTGATTGGTTCTATAGAACTGAAGAGGGAACGTACCCGATAGAGGGTCCAGATGAGCTGAGAGATTTTTTGTCTTCGGATGAAGGTTCTGGTGTCATTGAGTTTTTTGGTTTGCACCCTGAGACTGGTGAGAGGGTCGTTTTTCGGCTTGGACTGTCAGCGCCTCCTCGTCATGGGAAGAGTTGGATAACTACTCTTCATACCCCCGGTTGGTATTTGTCTCGTTGGCCTGATCGGAAGCAGGCTATTGTCACTTACTCTGATGAGTTTTCGTGGGAGTGGGGTGATCAGATTAATCGTCAGTTAGAGGAGAGGAATGGTTTTGTTAAGACTAAAGGCAATAGACAGCTCATTCGTGAAACCAATGAGCTCGGAGAACTTCGTTTTGCTGGGGTCGGTGGTAAGCTTACTGGTACTGGGTATCATTTTGGGCTTATTGACGATCCTTTTAAAAACTCTGAGGAAGCTCTTTCTCAGGTAGCTAGGGATTCTAAAGATAACTGGTATGGGTCTGTTTGGTTGACTCGTAAGGAGCCGATGGCTGTTGAGGTGGTTATGTTTACCCGATGGCATGAGGATGATATCTCTGGTCGTAGGATCTATGAACCGGAGTCTCTTGTGCCTCGTGAGGATTGGTGTATTTTGGAAATGCCTGCTATTGCGTTGGAACCTGAGAATTATCCGAGGGATGGGTATACGGATGTTATTGATAGGAAAGCTGGTGAGGCACTTTGTCCTGCTCGTAAAACGTTGACTGAGTTGGAGAAGATACGTGAGGATGATCCGTTGTGGTTTGATGCCATGTATCAGGGATCTCCTACGTTGGAAGCTGGTGGCATTCTGTCGCCCCCTTATCATCACTGGAGTGACTTGGGGGAGAATTATCGGTTGGATATGCAGACTGGTCAGGGTCTTGTTTTGCCGAAGCATCATTGTGAGCGTTTTGCTGTTATTGATTTGGCGGCTTCGGTGAAGACATGGGCTGACTGGAGTGTGATGTCAATTTGGGATTGGCATCGTGATTCTCAGAATTTGATTTTGGTCCATATGGATCGTGCTCGTATTGAGTCTGCTCAGCATCTTCAGTGGGCTAAGGCGCTGTGTCTTCAGTGGGATGTGCAGATTTTGGGAATTGAGGAACGTACCTTTGGGTTGACTCTTATTCAGCAATTTCAGAGGGCGGGTGGGTTCTCTGTGCGCCCCCTTTTCCCGAAGGATCGTGACAAAGTACAGAGAGCAATTCCGTATGGTGCTGGGATAACTAATCAGCAGGTTTGGTTTCCTCAGAACGCATCTTGGTTGTATTTGTGGGAGCAAGAGCATAGGAATTTTCCTAATGCGAAACATGATGATATGGTTGACACTGGAGCCTATGCTTGGGAAATGACTCGTTCTATGCCTGCTGTCGCCCCTCATAGGAAAAAAGCACCTACAATTAATGATCTATGCTGGAAACAGCTAGAAGATAAAGCAAGAGAACCAAATAATTGGTCTTACATGTTGAGGTAGAAATGGCATTTCAATTAATAGAAGGTGGAGATTTCGGAGATGAAAGTGCTAACAGTGGATTCTGTTATGTGACTTTTCTCCCTAAGATGAAAGGTGAAGAAGGTATTTTTCGTGGTCCAGCCATAGAAGAAGAAGGTTTCCTAGATGTGTCTGTTTCGTGCATTACTGAAGCCGCACAGAAAGTAGGGTGGAAATCTCCTGAAACTTTCCGTAAGATGGAGAGAGAGATAATGGACCTAAAGGAAAAATTAAATGTGAATGAGGAAGCTTTGAAAAAAGCGTTGCGTTCATTAGAACTAAAAAGGGATGTAAAGAAAATAACAAAAGCTAAAGCTAAATGATAGGTTGTTTATATGGCTAAAGATCGCACTGATGTAGAAGAGCTCTATGATGAGTCCGCACGGCACATTATGGGACCGATGCGAAGCTATTGGTTGAATCATGCGTTTGTCCGTGGTTTGCAATGGTTGAAATGGAATCAAGCAGTTACTAGATTAGCTGAGCAACCTGAAGATCGTGACAGAGTTCAAGCTGTATTTAATAAGATTCGTGCTAACCAAAGAACAATTATTGCTAACTTGACGCAACGTGACTTGAGTTTTGAAGTCACTCCAACTGGTCCAGATGATGAATCTGTAAGGGCCGCTCGTTTAGGCGAAGCCGTTCTTCGTGATTTAAGCCGTAGTCAACGTTGGGAAGTTATCCGTGAGGAGCATATGTCGGCTACTTGTAAAGGTGGCACTGGTGCTTTGCTTGTTGAGATAGATCCTGATAATGGTATGCCAAATGTCAAACCGTTGTCTCTTGCCGAGTTTATGGTAGAAGCTGGTTCTCGTAATGCTGAGACAGCTCGTTGGTGCATTAAAGTAGAGGCTCTTCCTCCGAAAGTTGTGAAGGCATTATTTGGTTTACGCAAAGTGCCTCCTCCTGACGCTCATTCTGGGCTGGCTCCGTTTCAGCATAGGATGCTTCACCAGTCGTGGGGATCTTCTAATGCGACTTTACCTGAGTTGACTAAGGTACTTACTTATTATGAGCGTCCAATGGGTACTAGTAAGGGCGGATACCAAGTTATTATAGATGGCAAAGTTGTACAAAAAGGAGCTTGGCCGTATCCGTTTGAGGACAGGTTACCAATTGCTATCGCTCGTGAAACCGTTGAAGAGAATCAATGGTGGGGGACTACATATTTGGATGATGTTCGCAAAGTTCAAGTTATTCTTAATGGTATCTGGTCAGGTATAGCTGAGCATGCTAGGGAATTAGGCACTATACGTGCGTTATTCCCAGCCAGTGCTGAGCCTTTTGTTGAAGAAATGACTGACAAACCGGGATTTCAGCCTTGGCCTGATGGCGTTGAGTTGCCTGAGTACTTGGAGCAACCTAAGTTAGAGAACTGGTATGAGTCTGTATTGGACCGTGCCAGCATGATGATTGATGACATTATGGGTGTCCATGAAGTTTCTCGTGGTATTGCTCCTCCGAACATTGAATCTGGTTCGGGTATTTCTATGTTGGCTGAGAAGGACGCTTCTCCGACTGGTCGCTTAATCAAAGAGACTGCTCGTTGCTGGAGTGAGGTTGCACAAATGTGTTTGCAGGTTTATCAGAAGACTCAAACTAAAGAGCGTACTGTTACTGTAGATGCTGGTTTCGGACCTGAAAGATTCCCTCATAAAGGGTCCGATTTGTCTCAGGAATTTGAAGTTAATGTTCCTCGTGACGAAATAGAACCTCGTTCCCGAATTGGAATGATTCAGCAGGCTGACAAAATGTTAGAGATGGGGCTCATACAATCTCCTGCACAGTATGTGCGGATTGCTGAGCTTCCTAGTTATGACAGATTAATTGCTGGTATTTCTCCTCAGATAGCTAAAGCTAAACGTGAGAACTCTGAGCTTGCTCGTGGAACAGTTACTAATCCTGAATGGCATGTGGATGATGATCATCAGATACATATAGAGGAACATAAAGCGTTTATGACTACTAAACGTTGGGAATTGTTGCCTGAAAAAATTCAAGAACTATATAAAAACCATGTACAAATGCACAAAACATATATGGCAGAAGGTCAAGCTAGAGATATACAGATGGCTGGAGCTAGAGCGCAAGCTGAACAGGCGATGGCTCCTGTGGCGGAAGCTGGGCAGGCAGGAAGTATTAACCCTGCACAGCAACTTCCTCCGGTAGGTCCACCACAACAAGGTGGTGGTCAACCTATGATGGGTGAAAGCGGTGCGCTTGATGCCGAGATGCAAGCAATTATGGGACAAGGATAAATGGATTTAGAAAAGGAACTTAAAAAAGTAAGGGATGAAGCGGCTCAGAGAAGAGTTGAATTAGCCCCATATAAGAAAGCTTTTGATGATTTAGATGAGGAAGCTACTGAATGGATGTTAGAAACGTTGTCTATGATAAAGACAGACCCACATGAAGCTGGTCAAAGATTTGCTTCATTAGCCTATGGAAACATGGGGGAAGACGCTTTTAAATCGTGGGCTGGAAATTTATTTGGCGATGACGTTGATAACTACAACGAAATAGGAGAGAATAGGAATATGGATACAGATATGGAAGAATGGGCAACAAAGCTTGAAGAACGGTTGATGTCTAAGATAGAAGAGACAAATGCCGAATCTAAGCAGATGTTCCAAGAGCGAGAAAGAAATGAGCAATTCAAAGAAATTACTCAAACTATTACCGCTTTAGGATATGAGCCCGATTCATGGCAAGGTAAAATGCTTGTTTCAGTAGCAACAAACGAGGTGGACAATACGAAGCCCATAGGACAGCGCCTTGCTGATGCCGATACGCTGGTCCGTGAAAGAATAGGTGACAATGTTCGTGAAGGTGCGGAAGCTACCTCAGAGCAACCTCCCCAAAATTTAGTGCCTCAACAACCTACAGAGCCATTGGATGTGCCTGCTACTGGAGGGCAAATTGGTGGTGGAGGAGTACCTAATATCGCTCAAGACGATCCGATAACTTTTAATGATGCTGATAACGCTTTAAGAGATTTGCTTAAAAGTCAGATAGGGCAATAATGGCATCAATACCTTTAGCTAATAAATGGGTGCGCATTAAAGAGATTCATCCTAAAATGCAATACCGTTTACAACGTTTTTTTGCTGATCCTCGTATCAAGGGGAAGGTAGTTGTGAGTTCGGGAGTGCGTACCTATGCACAGCAAAAGGAATTATACAGACGTTACAAAGCTGGAACTTTTCCCAATCTTGTCGCTAACCCTGACAGGAAATTTGGCGGAGGGTTTCAAGGCTCGTGGCATATGCAACAGCCTAATCACCCTGAAGGATCGTACGGTTTTGCCGTTGATTTCCGAATTGTCGGCAAAATCAGTACGACTGAAGTGAATGCTATCGCTAGAGAATATGGATTATGGAGAACTGTGCCTTCAGAATGGTGGCATCATCAAGCATATGGTTACGATGGCAGAAAATACGCATGGTTCCCAGCTCCAGCAATTGATAGCAAAGTGGAAGCTAAAGTAACTACTGTTACTAATATTGAAAGACGTTCTGTGTTTGCTGAAATTGCAAACGCAATGAAAACAACGTTACGCAAAGGGGCTCGTGGACAAAATGTAAGATTACTTCAAAGCAGATTGGCTGATAAAGGCTATCGTTTAAGTAGGTCTACTGTTAAAAAATCAGGCATAGACGGACATTTTGGAAATTGGACTTTAAAAGCTTTGAAGCAGTTTCAAAGGAAAGAAGGTCTAGTAGTAGATGGAATCTGCGGACCTAATACATGGAAGGCGTTAATGAAATGAAGGATATAGATTACAAAGACTTGGCAGAACGTGTTGTGGCTACGTTTTTCCAAGCAGTTGGTGGAACATTAGGTACTAACTCAATTGTAGATATGGGTATTTCTGAATGGAAACTCATACTTGCATCGGGTGGAGCCGCCGTTCTCAGCTTTTTAAAGGGATATGCCGCATCTATTCTAGGAAAGGATGGGTCTTGCTCCGCTATTCGGAAGCCGGACTTAGACGAATCCGACTTGGAAGAGATGTATGGCGAGGTTCCAGCGACTTAAAAAATTATTACAAGTTACAAGTAGAGGTTTATTAGCTTCGTTACTTATTATTGTTTGGTTCGCTCCTTCTGCGCCTGCTCAAACGGTTTGCTCCGAGACTGAGACTGGCTGGGAGTGTACAATAATAGTAGACACTGTAGGAGATGGACCAGAATTTACCTTTGTAATATCAGAATCTACTGAAGTTACTATTACTACTTATACAAGTTTGACATGTAACGATCACGGATTGGAGAATGGTAGTGCTGACCCCTATATCTACTTATATGACGACAATGAAACGCTACTTTATGAGGACGATGATTCAGCTCCACATAATAATGGAACAAATTTTTGCTGGGATTCTCAAATACAGGAAACGTTAGATGCTGGTACTTACGTCCTTAAAGCTGATGTTTTTGATGAGTACACGACTGGCACGTATTCAATGGATATTGCTGGAGGTGATTGGACAGTTCCGCAGGAAGAACCTGAACCAACGCCTGAGCCAACTCCGGTACCTGAGCCAGAGCCAACACCAGAGCCAGAGCCTGAGCCAACTCCTGATCCGACTCCACAACCTACTCCTGAGCCTGAACCAGAACCATCCCCAGAACCAGAACCCACACCAATACCGGAGCCACCCACACCAGAGCCAGAGCCAATTGTAAGTCCACCGCCACCCCCACCGACACCAGCACCAGTGTTTGTAATGCCCCCAATAGACATAGAGGAACTAGAAGAAGAGCCATGGGATGATGATATCACATGGGAAGAATTGGAGTTAGAAGATTATGATTTTGAAGAATTGGAAATTGAAGAAATTGAGGAGGAAGAAATTGAAATTTTACTTGAAGAACCTGAAGGGGAATGGAGTGACGAACGACCTTTGGAAGAAGAAGAAGAACCTGAGATAATAGAGGATGATGAAATATTATTGGAGGAACCCGAATACGAAGACCTTGAAGTGGATGACCTCTTTGAAGAAGAGGCAGAACTTCTGGATGAAGTATTATCGGACCCAGAGGAAATTGAAGAATTTTTTGAGGATGTCTTAGAGGACAACGAAGATTTTTTTGAAGAAGCTGAAGAAGAGCAATTAGAAGAGTTATTTGAAACTGCTCCAGCTTTATTTAATGAAGCCCCAGATGAAGTTAAAGATGAGTTTGAATCAGAAGTAAACATCTTTGACGGTGGCTTTGACGATTACGTGGCAGAAGACAGTACGATTACCGTTGAAGAAAGACGTGTAGTCGTTGCCGCAACTACAGTAAGTGCGGTAGCTTCCGCACGACCTGCTGTTCAATCTGTCTCTACGGCTGGTCCATCAATTCCACGAAGGAGGAAACTATGAAAAAATTCATAAAGAAATTCATTTATGAAACGACTATGCTTGGCTGGACTATAGGTGGTACTGGCCTTGTTTTAATAACATTATCAGGAGAAACACGTGAATACGGAATCTGGATATCTATTGCAAGTTTTATTGTCCACATGTTTAGCGTCTTTATTAATTGGAATGGTGAAGAAGAATGAATATCTTTGCCAACACAGTCCTACGAATTGTCAGTGTTTTCGGAATACAAGTAATGGCAATCCTAGGAGGCGCTTCTATGATCGGGGGCATCCCAGTGTACAAAGCGGCAATTTTGAGTGGTGTGTGTGCTGTGGCGCAAGTCCTACAGAAAATTGCAATTGCGTTTGCTGATGATGGTGTCCTTACTGCTGAAGAACTAAATGCAGCTTTTTCAAACCATTCTGTTGATTCAGAGGATTAAATAGGTTATATTACTTTTAGGTGACAGGTCACCGAGTCGTGTTCAGGGCAGGCTCCCGATACTAGACGAAGTAATTTTATTCATCTATAAGCATATAAGCTAAGGAGTGCTATGACAGCAACTACCACTACGCTGGATGCGGCTTTAAAGGAATACTATCTTCCCCCAGCTCGTGAACAGCTAAACAACGAAAGCCTTATGCTTGCCCAGATGGAGAGGTCAACTCAGCATGTAGAAGGTCGCCGAGCCGTTCTATCCTTGCACGTATCCAGAAACGCTGGTGTCGGTGCGAGGGCAGAAGGTGGAGCACTACCAACTGCTGGTTACCAAGGATATGTAGAAGAGCGTGTAAATCTCGCTTATAACTATCTACGTATCAAAGTCTCTGGACAAGCAATGAAAGCTACCGTAAATGATTCGGGATCTTTCGTAAGAGCTTTATCAAATGAAATGACCAATGGTGTCAACGACTTGCGTCGTGACGTGAACCGTCAAATTTTCAATGATGGAAATGACAGGATCGCCACATGCGGTACGACATCAGGTGCAACAACTATTGTCCTTGCGGCAACTACGACAGCGTTACAGCTAAGTCTGCTAGAACCACATACTAAGATTGATATTGGATCTGCTACGAACCCTACAAGTAGGGCGAGCGCACACTTCATTCTAACTGTGGATAAAGCGGCTTCGCCTCCAACGATGACCGTATCTGCTACTCAAGGCGGATCTGCGGCTTCATTAACAACAGCAGGAACCGATTTCATTACGAGATCAGGATCACAAACTGCTGATGGCGGTGGAAACCTCAAACACGAATTGACTGGACTTCGGGAAATCGTAAAAGCGTCAGGTACGCTACATAACGTAGACCCAACAAGTCAACCTGTTTGGAAATCCATTGCTAATGATAACAGCGGAACCAATAGAGCGGCAACTGACAACCTATTTGAAGTCGTCATAGACGACATTGATACAGAAGCAGGCAAGAGCCCGAACTTCTGTGTTACTTCAAAGGGTGTTCGCCGAAACTATGCGGCACAACTTAAAAGCATGAAACGCTTCAATGACGGTGCATCAATCACTCTTAAGGGTGGTTTCAAAGCGCTAACCATTGACTGCGGAGATGTTTCACTTCCAATTGCGGCTGACCGTGATTGTCCTAATAACACAGCGTTCCTTCTGAACCTAAACCACATCAAACAACATGAAATGTCTGATTGGGAATGGGCAGATTATGACGGTGCAGTTCTTAGGAACACATCTGGTTACGACCAATGGGAAGCTTTCATGTTCAAGTATCATGAAATTTGCACTGACCAAAGGAATACCCACGGTATTATCTCTGACCTAACGGAGAGCTAACATGGCTATAGCAATCTCTAATCAGGACCGGCGTATAATGGGAGATCGTGTCGTAATAGATGCGAAGGTAACTTTCAGTGGAACTTATCCATCAAACGGAGAGCCAATTGCGGCTTCTGATTTTGATGGACTAATCCAAATAGATAGTTGTATACCTCATTCTCAAAGTGCGGCTGGTATATCAGTAGTCTTTGACAGTGCCACTAGTAAGTTAAAAGTATTTGACGAGAACGACTCAACTGGTGTTGAGGCTGAGTTCAGCGGTACATGTACAATTAACCACTTGGTACAAATAACAGGCAAATAAATACTAAACTAGGACCGGCAGGGTTTTTTATCCTTTCTTCCCTGTCGGTCTTAGGAGTATTATGAATCAATCAGTAGATAGAAAAACGACAGAGCGTATTCGGAGGATTCGTGAAACCCAATTAATTGGGGACGATCTTGCTGAAATAGTTGTTAAAGGTGCTCCTACTTTGGGATGGGAAGGAGATCCGAATCTAGTGGTTTGTTTGAACAAGACCTTAAACCGTGTAGAGATATGGGATGCTCGGAACGGCTGGGAGAATGTTTACCTCGTAGGGTCTGCCCCATTTGATCCGCCACCCAATCCTCACATGATGGTTGAGTATTTGATGATGCGTGATATGGCACGTAAACCAATAGAAAAGATTATGAAAGAAATAGATGACCACAATGATAAAATTGTTTCTGATAAAGAAAAAAAGGCAAAGGACGAATTAAACGAAGCAGAAGATCGTGTAGCATTAGCACACCATAAAGAAGTAGGTGGCTATAGAGGAAGAATGTATTAATGGTTGCAGGTAGTTACGATAGCGAAAGAATACGCAACAGGAATACTGGTATAGATCCTACTGTGCGTCAAAAACGTAGACTGAATAAACAGCCTGCAAGAACAAACATTCCACAAGAACGAAACGCTAATCATCCTAAAGTAGATATTGGACAACCTGTAGATGTTCCAGCGCAACCAAGGCAAGAAGAAAGTCTTGAGCGAATGCGTGAAGTCTCAGCTCCTGCTGGAAGTGCCTCCAATGCTCTAACTCAACTTCCAGCAGGGGCAGGAGCGAGTCCAGCATCAGGATTGCCTGCATTTGACTCGCTAAGTGGCGATTTACAGGACACCATTAAGCAACATATAATAGCTACTGTGATTGGAAATATGATAAAGGACGGAACGATTCAATGACGGCGGCTTCAGAACTAATTGTGCGAATAAGAAATAGGTGTAACTTAGCTGTTGATGACGCTAGGGTAGATGATACTGATCTTTTGGATTTTCTAAATGCTTCTGTTCAAGATTTGGAATCTGAAAGAGATTGGCCTTGGGCTGAAGCAATAGAGGATATTAGTGTTGTCGCTGGAGATAACACTTATACTCCACATTCTTCATGGAAATCAACGTTGTCTTTAACATGTGTTGACCCTTCTTCAGTGATTTCAAGACGAACGTGGAAATGGACAAGGCGTTTATCGTGGACTGATCTTAGAGGTGAACCTATGTTTTACACTGAGCATGCTGGCACTATATATGTTTATCCAGTACCTGATTCTTCTTACACATTGCAACACAGATACATTAAGAAACTGGATAAGTTAGACAGTACAAGTAGCTCAGTGGTTAGCCCTGATTGGTTTGACAGGATTCTAATAACTAGAACAGCTATTTACGTAGCTCAAAAACTACGAGATAGTGAACTCTATCAAATGCTTAATTCGGAATACAGGAATCAAATGCGTAGAGCTGTTGATGAAGTCGGAAGAAGCCATGAACCAATTACTATAGCTACTCGCAGGGATTGGGAGTATGGATAATGCCTGTAGAAGAACCGGAAGTTGTTACTTATAACAACTGGAAAGCTGGTCCTTGGCATTCATTAGGTCCAGATTACGGTCCTAGCGAGGACCATAACTACGATTGCGTAAATATGCAGGTCTACGCTAATGGTTCTATCGGACCTAGACCTTGCCTTGTTTCTATTTGTAATGGTATTGATCTTTGGGCTGGGGGTGACGATTCTAAATTTAAAGGATCCTTTTGGTATCAAGTAGATGATTTCGCCGGAGGGCCATTATCTGTCCTTTCTGATTCTGATGCACGCTTTCAAATAGTTGAAGGTGAATCTACACAGTATGCTTTTGATCATAGCGCTGGGGCTAATACTACTATTTCTGTAGATCTTGCTACGTTTAGAACTCCATTAAAACCAGCACGGTATTTAGTGTCAGGACATGCGAGTAGCCCTGAGTCAGTTATCAGCTCTATGCCGTATCAAAGATTGGGAGATAAAAATGTTATCGTTGGTGGAGATGGGTACTTTACTAATCTGGACGATACTGGTTCTGATGCTTATCAAGCTATAACAGCTAGCGCTGATGGAACACTAACAGATAACGAATACCCACAAAACTGGGATCCTACTTGCTTGTTCTCGTGGAGAGATAGGTACTGGTCATGGGGAGATTACGACAGTGGCAGTAATCATAATGGGAATAGGATACATTACTCAGCAGTAGGCGCAATACAAACATGGGGAGCAAACGATTACATAGATGTAGGCGCTGATAACGACCTACCTATCATAGGAGTATGGCAAGTTTTTGACAATCTGCTAATAGCAATGGCAGATAGTAGATGGTACAAGTATACGTTTACTGATGATCCTGACTTTGGTGAAATACGATACATAGGAACAAAGATAATACCTGATTTTTATGTAACAGCGGCAACAACAGGAAGCGCAATAATATACACGACACGTCAAAGTGGGCTGGTAATTGCTACTAAAGATAATATTGATGATCAAACGTTTAAGTACATTACGGTTCCTAAAGATGGTGACGATTCTCAAGAGATTTTCTTTTTGAGAGGGATGTCAGCCCATGCTCATAATGCGATATGTTTGCCATACCAAGTTAAGTCAGTCAGTGCTACAGCACCTGATAATGTTTATAAAGGTGATAGATCAATTGACTTAGTTAATGGAGTATGGACTCATCAATTGTATTTTGGTACTGGAGATGACTCTGTATTAGAAACTGCTTTTGTAGATGCCGTCCCTATGGGGAACGACCATTGGGGGTTTTACGCAGTAGATACACATAATACTAGTAGTGCCAACGATGACACATTATATGTCAGACCTGTGACATTGAATAGGCCATCTAATAATGCTGATGCTTTTAGTGATGAAAGCGAAGTAGCTACTCATACTACGGACGCTGATGATCGCTTTGAAGGAACAATATGGTTGTCTACGTATAGACCTGAAGAAAAGAACAGTGCTTCTATAGAGAAAGTAATTATTGATTTTGATTTCTGGAACTCTACTGGTTTCAATGCTCCAGCGTTTACAGTAAAAGCTGACTGCGTACATGATGGAGATGAAATAAACACAATCACTGTTGGGTCACTGGATGCTAATGAACTTAGCTCCACATCAGGGACAGTCTATGTTCCAAAGAGGGGACGTGTTGTCCTTAGACCTGCACGAATGCCTTTGTCATCGCAGATAAATGTCAGCATTACTGGTATAAAATCAGTAGCCTTTAAAGAAATATCAGTAGTCTATGCAGTTCAGAAACAAACTCCGATAACGAATGTGAACACATGACAACGTGGGAAGATTACTTAGATCAAATTAATACAGATTTTGATGTTGATAGCCCAATTTATTCAGCTATTAATATTGGTACAGGTATGGTGCTTAACGGCAATTTGCGTCAAACCGCAGGAGAAATACAAGCAACTGGTGTAAAACTTGACAGTGTTTCTTTAACCACAGTACAAACTAGCGGTGAAGGCTTTGCTGATAATGATACGTCGCTTATGACAAGTGCGGCAATAGATGACAGAATTAATGCCGCCACTCCTTCAGTTTCAAACCTTGAAGTATCTGACTTTGCTGGTTCTGCAATACAAACAGGTAGCGAAGTATTTGCGGACAATGATACAACGCTAATGACTAGCGCCGCAGTACAAGACAAAATAGAAGATTACGGTTATACGACTAACACAGGAGACATCACAGGTGTTACTGCTGGAACTGGTTTAAGCGGAGGAGGAGCATCTGGATCGGTAACACTAAACGTATCTGGAGTGACATTATCTGAAATAGCTGGAGCTTCAATAATAACTAGCTTAGAAACTTTTGCAGATAACGACACTACAATTATGACTAGTGGCGCTATCCAAGATAAAATTGAATCCTACGGTTACACAACAGCAACCGGCGACATTACAGGGGTAACGGCAGGAACCGGACTTTCGGGCGGGGGTGCGAGTGGAGCCGTTACCCTCAATGTTTCTGGACTTACTGTGTCTGAGTTTGACGGTGCAGCAATCCAAACAGGTAGCGAAGTATTTGCAGATAACGACACTACGTTGATGACGAGTGCGGCAGTTAAAGACAAGATAGAAGATTACGGTTACATCACAGGTGTGACAAATATTAGTGGTAACGCCGCAACAGCCACGGCGCTACAAACAGCACGCAACATAGGTGGTGTTTCTTTTGATGGCACTGGCAATATAGATCTTGCTGGAGTTAATACTGCTGGCAATCAGAATACGTCTGGTAATGCGGCAACTGCTACGGCATTGGCTACAGCTAGAGCTATTAACGGTGTTGATTTTGATGGGACAGGAGCGATTACGGTAACTGCTGATGCGAATACTTTGAGTGGTACTACCTTGAAATCGTCTGTAGTTAATTCGTCTTTGACGAGTGTTGGTACGTTGTCTTCTTTATCAACTGGTGATATTACGTTAAATGGTACTGCAATTACTGCTACTGCCGCAGAGTTAAATATGCTTGATGGTTCATCTACTGCATGGACATCGTTTACCCCTGTGTGGGAAAAAGGTATTACAGATAACGGTAATGCTACTATTACCGCAAATTATTTACGGTTTGGTGATCTTTGTTTTTATGAAATGCAAATGACAATGGGAAGCACTACCACATTTCACGCTACTGATCTTTTTAGGATGCAGTTAGTACCTAGTGGATTACCTACTCCTACTGCTGGACCTACATATAGTTCGTTTGGTGGAGGTTGGGTACGACCTACTGGTTCTGGAATTTACAGCATTGTTCCTGTTGAAGTTAATAGTGATTTAATTTTTTATGCCCAAATTGCAAGCGGTACTTATCTTCAGCCTACGTGGGTTAAAAAAACACTTCCACTCACTTGGACTAGTGGCGGCATAATCTACATTAATGGATATTACAGGACGGCATAATGGTTGTTGATTTAGTGGTAGAGTTAGCTGTAGCTGGATTAGAAAATGAATGGCGTGTAGATACCATGCGTAGTCATCGTGATATGTTGTTAGCACAATCTGATTGGACACAGTATACAGACAGTCCTTTAAGCAATAGTAAGAAAGCTGAATGGGCTACATACAGGCAACAGTTAAGAGATTTTCCAGCATCATGGACTCCTGCTGACACGGCTGAGTTCCCAGATCCACCAAGTTAGGAAAAAAATGGATATTACAAATGAAGAATTGGTAGCAGAGATGAACAGGATGTTTAACAAAGAACTAACGATCTGTTTGCAGAAGCTACAGATACAGAAACTACAGCAATTACTTAATGACAAAGAAGGCGAAGAGGAGTAACATATAAACATGGCAAACTGGGTAGTAAAATCTGGAGATACCTTGTGGGGAATTGCCACAAAGTTATCAGAACAAAACGGTAAATCCGTTACTGCTAATCTCAATGAAATACGTAGGCTTAACCCTGCTTTAGCTAGTAGTAACCTTATACGTGGTGGGCAATCATTAGTAATGCCAGCAAGCTACTCAGCATCAGACCCAACTACCGACAGTGTTGCTGATACAGATACAGATATTCCTAGCTTGGATGACGTTGACGATGCAGATCTTCAAGAAATGGGTGCTGTTCCAGCGTTGTTATCTGACCCTCAGTATCGTGCTTTTATGGCAACATTTGGCATGACGGAAAGTCAAGCAGAAAGCCAATTAACAGCTTCTACTGATAGATTAATGCAAAATGCTCTTAGGACTTTTGGTGAATATGGTGGTGAAGTGGATGAGGAAGGCACACCGCTTGACATAGAATCAGCTCTTATGTCTGGCAACAGAGAAGGCGGACTTTACGATATAGCTTATGACAAAGCTGTTGATCGTGATATGCAAACTCGTTCAGGTAGAGGCATGGCGTTTGGTGGTGGACGACAGAAAGCAATGGCAGAGTTTGGAGAACAACGTGACATTCAAGAGTTAACTGCACAGCAGGAAATTATGGATGCGTATAGTAAAGCTTTGCAAGCTGAGAAGAAAGCTAAGGAAGATAATAGGGCAAGGAAACTTCTTGAAGAAGCGGCGGCTACTGAAAGATTAAGTAACGCAAGCGCAGGTATATAATGGCTGAAAATTATGCGACTACTCAAAAGGAAGAACTTGAAGAATCCATTGACACAGTTCAAGCTCAGAATCAGGCGGATGCGGCTGAGTATGGAAGCAAATATGAAACTATTAAAGAACAGTTAGAAGCTGACGCAGTTGCTCGTCCGCAAGAGAACATACAGCAGATAGAGCAAGAGGTTGGTCAGTTAGCTCAGGATCAGCAACTTGATTTGATGGACGGATATGGTCAGCTTAGTCAGTTGATAGCTGGTGAGCTTAGCTTGATGGCGCAAGCCCAAGAAGATTTCATGGAACGTTCGCAAGTTATGATGGAGAACTACACGGAGGCTCTTTCCGAAGGGTTGCCCTATCTTGAGAAACAGATAGATATGCAGTTGGAAGCTATACGTATGGCTCAAAGTGGCGGTGGCGGTTCTCAATGGAATAGAAGTGATTATGCAGAGGCTGGTGTTTTGGAGCCAGCAGATTTTATAGAAGCCGCTGAATCTATTGGTTTAACTGAAGAGGATTTAAGTGAACAATCTTTCCAAGTTACTGACATGTGGACTGGTGATGCCAGCAATGTTTATGGGGAAGCTGAAGCTATAGAAAAACTTTGGGGCATAAATTATGAAACTTTGCAAGCTGACTTTGTTGACGGCGAAGGCGATGGAAAAACTCTATATCCTGAATTGATAGAGTATGACAATTTATATCGTTTGTTTGCTAGAAGCGATAGCAATGGTTTAGATGATGGTGGCTTCTTCTTTACCCCTGAACAGATAGATCAGATTGTTATGGAGAAGTTGACTTTGGGTACTTTGACAGATGAGCAGATGGAACGATTGGATAGGTTCAGGTATTTAAATACTCAGGCTACTAATTATGCAAATGGTATTCCTTTGGAAGATTTGGATGAAGCAACTTGGGTAGAACGGTTTGGTGCATTTGGTACTGGTGAAGGTCAGCAAAATATGTATGAGCATCCTGCCACTAAAAAGAAAAGAGAGTATTGGGAAGGTAGGGATGAGTTTGATACTAGTTCTGAGCAGAGGCTTGGAGATTTCTTGCGAAGAGCTGAAGAATTACGTGGTGATCCTAGGAAAGAAGACAGGCAATTAGAGTATGGATTTACTACTGTAAGTTCTGAAATAGAAGATACTCCTGACAGCAAACTTAATTACCCTGACCATTGGGAAGATCACGACCGAAGAAATTGGGACCAGATACAAGCTGGTTCAAATCGCTTTGCGGAGGAATACGTTGATAAATTGACAGAAGATTTCAGAGCAATGGGTGGAGATGTCACACTAGACACAGTATTTAATCCTGCTAAAGCTGGTGCTGGTGACCGAGGATTAGAAATGTACAGCGGAATGAGAACTCCGCAAGATTGGTTAGATGAATTTGAACAAGACATGCAACCTTATTTAGGGGAAGCAGGAGTTACTCAAAGGGAATTTGGTCAAGCCGCCCAAAGTTTGTCAGCTCAATATGGCAAACACGCAAACAAGAATCTTACAGGAAGCGACTTTAGTGAAGTACTAAGCAGGGCTAAAGCAATAGGTGAAGAACGTAGGAAAGAACAAGAACGGCGTGACGCAGTTAGAAAAACAAACTGGTCAGATGTTGGAAATGACCTTTTAAGAGATTTTGGATCAGCAGATAGTTACTTAGGATTGTTCTAACATGGCACTGGACCCATCGTATTGGCGCAGGGTAGCCCCACGAAACGAAGATAAAAAATATTTTGAAGGCTTGCTACCTACCGCAGGGTTGCCTGCTTCATTAATAGGGCAAGCCCCTAACGAGTACATACAGCAACTTATTGACGAAAGTTTTGGGGAACCTAAAGCTTTCTTGGGTAAGGGTGAACCTGTACAAAGAACAGGCATTAGGGACTGGCGAGAAAAAGCATACGTAGAAGAACAGTATGAGGTAATGCTTGCTCAGCAAGAAAAGAACTGGCGTGAATCAGATGAGTACAGACAGTTAGTAAATAAAGAACTGCTTAAGCAAGAACAAACACGTGAAAAAATATTATCTGAAGACATAGAGAACTTGACTCAGATGGATCCGAAAGACCGGACCAATTTGCGTGACATAGTACGTGCATCTCTTGCCGGTGTGACATCTCAAGATCAAGAAGTATTTGATCAAGCCCAAAGCATACTGCACATGTTCAAAGACAATAGAGATTTCCGCAACATGTTGTCCATAGAAACAAACCACCACACCAAATTTGAAGACGTGTATCAAGAACCCACAAGCAACAGCGGTTTTATGAGGTTAGTCGGGTGGGCTTTTGAAAAGGTAGACAAACCATTGCAAGGTATCCTCGGCTTCGTAGGGGATATCACCCATGGGAATTTTGTGAGTGCGGCTTCTAAAGCGGCGCACATGGGAATAGATTTGTACCAAGCACTGTTACCAGATGGAATAATATCTCAACCATTCAAAGCGATGGGGATGGAAGCGCCATGGGATTACGCACGTAATGCGATTGAGGATGCGTTAAAGCATGTACAAGTAGATAACTCTGAGTATGACGCTAACAAAGATGGTCGTTTGGATTTCTTTGAAGGCACTAATACACCAGACTTTGTGCAAAAAGGATTAAAAAAAGTTGGTTACAAGTGGGCGAACTTAGGCAACTTGGTAAATCTTGCAGGAGAAATAGCGTTAGATCCAGTGACGTGGGCAACGTTTGGTTTGGGTGCTTTCAATAAAGCCGCAATTAATCAGATGTTAAAACTTACTAGAGGCGCAACTATTAGTAAAAGAACTTCTGAAAATTTAGTTAAGTTAACTAAGCAATTAAGTAAAACACCTGTAGATGATTTGCCAGATGAAATGATTCAAGCACTTGATGCTATGAAACCAGTTTCTAAAATGACTCCTGAGCAATTGGAACCTTTCCTTATAACTCTTAATGCAGGGATAAGAAATAAAAAGACTTGGGATGATGTCATGAAAACAATGGCTGATGAAATGGGTGCAAACTTTGACGAAGCGTTTATGCAACAAGCTAAATCTGTAAAAGATACTTTGCATTATCTTGCTCCGCATCTTGACAACATAGATGAGTTAGCGAAACTAAAACAACAGCTTAATACTATGCCTGCTGGCAGAGCTAAAGATGCTTTGCGTAAAAAGATTGCACGCATGGAAAGAAACATTGGTAAAAGAAGTGTTGATATTGACAACGCTAAGAGAATGCGCAAAACAGCTAGAAGGATAGAAGCTGTAGAAGAACGGATGGGGGGAGGTATGTTCTTTGGTGCTAGCAATAAATTAGCTAGAGTGCCTGCTACTAGATTCGCTTATCAAACATTAAGAAATTCTATAGATGAAATCCCTGAATGGATTGTTCGTGGACAGAAGATAGCTAGGATAGCAGGTGAAGATATACATGGACCTAGAGGGCAACAAACTACTATAGAAGAACTCCAACGAAATGCGCATCGTGATATGTTCGGCATTTATGCTCTGCTTAGTTCCGAAGGGTACGGAGGAAATGTATTTGGGGTTGGGAAACCAATTACTTTTAACCAATCAGGTTTTACTCCTAAAGATTTTTACATGTTACTAAATAGAGCATCTGAAGCTTTAGATGGCAAAATACCTTCAGCTCAGAGCATCACACCAGATGAAACAGCTAGGTTGCGAGGCGCACATATCTATCCTGAGTCTCAAACAACACCAAATGGTAACCCCATCATTGTTCCACGTTCCCAAAAACACATAGAAGCAGATAAAGCTAACAGAATAGACACGTTGGATGATGGAACCATCACGTTTAAAACTGATATACCTGACGAGTTTTGGACATACGAAGACGGCACACCTATGGCAAGGGCAACAGATTTAAATCAATGGAGCAAGTCACTTCCGGGCAATCGTAAAACATATAAGAAAAACGACATGACTCTGTTAGCCCCTCCAAGGGGGTACAGTATCTCTGATTTGATTAAGTACCTTTCTCAGACTCCCGATACCACCATAAAGCTTCGTAAAAAAGTTGGTAACTTCCGAGCTAAGGTTGCTGAGAAATTTACTGACATGGATATGGAGAGAGATGCGCTAGTTAAAGATAAAGCTGGTATCGGGAAATTAGAGAACGAGATAAAAGCAACGGAACGGATGATAGATGATGCTGAGTTAACATTTAATGAACTTAGAGATGAATACAATTGGTTGAGGCAACAAGAAGCTACTTCTGATTTGTCTGAGATGCAGAGGCTTATGAGGAAATCTGCTAAAAATCTTGAAACATTTCTTTTAGAAAAATCTCTTATTACTCGTACCAATATTCCTAGAGATCAATTTGATGAATTGATTCGTACTGCTAAATCTACGATCAAAGAGATAGATGAACAGTTAGAAGAGTTAGAAGGATTCGCTGGCATTATTGAATGGGATAAAAATTCATACATGCAGAACTTGCAACAGATCAAAACGACTGCTGAAGATGTTATTGAAGTCGTAGGCAATGTTAAGAAAGCTGTTAAAAAAGGAAGACGTATAGAAGATATTGATAAAGAAATTCTTGAGTTAGATAAAAAGATTCCTACAGCTAGAAGCAGAAAAGACGCATACATAGCTAGAAGAGCAGAGCTTATGGAAGAAAAAACTGCGCTAATTGCTTGGGATGATAAGACAGGTAGATTGCTTAGAGGATTAATTGAACAAGCAGACGTAAAAGGTTTGTTCCCTCAAGTTTTCCAAGTCCGAAAGAACATTGGGAAGTTACCTGAGAATAAGAAATTTAAAAAGAGAATAAGGATGACTAGGGATACACGGCGCAGGCTTACTAAAGAGCGTGGTGTAAAAGAAAAAGCTATTGCAAAAATGGAGGGAGAGATTAACGATCTTCAGCGTGAGTTGGATAGGTTAAATACTGAGAGTATAACTAAGCGACCTATGCAGGAACCTTTTGCTGGCTTGCGCATTATTGAGAAGGGTCCAAGAAAAGGACAGCTTACTGATAGTCCTGTTGGGAAAAAGATTAAATCTGCGTGGACTAAAGAAGAGATAGCGAACCAGCGTAAAGCTTTAAAAGCTGGTATCACAAGAAAGAAAAAAGAATTGCAGAAGCTTGAAGCAAGGAAGGGTGCGATCCAAGCTGAGTTAAAGAAGAACACTGAAGTAGTGACATGGAAACCTTCTGGTACTTCTAAAGAAGCTTTGAAAGAGATGCAAGCTAAAAAAGATTGGATAGATGAAATAAAGAAAGCAAGGCAAGACATTCTTGATATGAAAGCTCAAGTTGATGAAGTAAAAGCTATCAACACAAGACGTAACTCTACTTTAAAGAAGCTTAGAGCTTATCCTGATAAACGTACTGCTCGTATTATGTACAACGAAGATGGAGCCATAGTACGTGCAGGTGATCCTAAAGCTATAGAAGAAATGCGAAGGATTACTGAAGCAGATATATTACCCAAAACTGTTGATGACGCTGAAAGAATCCTAAGACGTTTAGTTCACCAAGGCATGCTTACTATTAATGATAATGGAACGTATTCCTTAAGAGGAACTGCTGAATACACTGGGCTTGGTTGGATTAAACCTCCTATAGATGCACCATTGCATTCAGTTGATCAAGCTCAAACTATTAAAAGAGCGTTGCATGAAGCTGGAGTTAACATTGAAAAAGCGAAGTTGCTTGATGAAATAAACTTTACAGGTAACCCTTTAATCCTTGATAGAGAAGTAGCTGAGCTTGGATCTCCTGCTGTGTGGTCAGATGAGCCAGCTAGTACTTTAGCTCAATTTTTAGATGACCCATTTGCGTATGGTCCTCCTTTAGGAGTACATGAAGCTGAAATAATGAAAGGAATTAAGAAACGAGTAGCTACTTTACAGAAAGAAACTGAAGATATTCTCAAGGAGTTAGATGAAACTATAGAGTCTATTCTTAAAACTCCGACTTTAGAAATTACAGAAATGCCTGATCTTTCTCTTCAAGAAGTTGTGAACATTGCCATGCAGAGGCGAACATTGAAATCACAAATACGTGATCTTGAAATACTTAACAACTTAACTAAAAAGGTAGAAGATTTAGAAGTAAGCCAAGCAGGGCGTAAAGAAATCTATGAACTTGAAAAAGAATATACACAACTAGAGAAACAGTTAGAGCTTTCAACTTCAGAAAGATTACCTCGTATACGCAGGATGAATGACGAAGCGATTATAGAAGAGCGGAATCTTCAAGCACGTTGGCGCATATTAGACGAACGCCTTAGAGAACTAGAGGATACTATTGGGCAACAATCTGATTTCACAGGTCAGGACTTTTTGCTTAATGACGTTGAAGACTTATTAGATTACCGTACGCTAGACGACTCAATAGATGAAGTGGTCACTGATCCTCTTATCGTAGGAGCCCACTTAGATGAGATTGAAGAAATAAATGGAGAGATTGCAGACATAAAAGTTAAGCTCGCTAAAGTCATGGGCGAAGTAGAAGAGAAAGTTAGAGATAAAGATAACGTATTTGAAGACGAGCTTTTTGTTAGAACACATGAACGAGATCTTGTTGAGTTGATGAGCAAGGCTGAGTTCATGGCTTTAGACGAACAAGCTAAAGCTTTACAAAAAGCAAAAGCTGTTGAACCAGAGCTTCATGGTCCTAAAACTAGAATCTCAGTTAGAGAACGTGAGAACATAATGTTCCGCATGCAGGAAATTGAGCGCACTATTGGAGATAAATATAACGTACCATTAAATGATAAAACTCATAGAGGTATACGTTATGCCATAGAAGAACAGGGCGAAGCATCATGGCCTGATTTGCAGAGCATACTGAATGCTGTTGAGCGAGAAGACTATCAAAGGTTAATAGCTAACAAGCGAGCTGAGATAGAACAGTTAGAACAAGACGCTTCTAAAATTATGATCAGACCAGATGATGCTCAACCTATTACTGAGGATCAATGGTACTGGTTATCTAATGGAGCAGATCCATCTGTCTGGCAGAAGAAAGTAGCAGATGTAGACGGACCTACTGTCCGAGAAACAATAACAGTTTTTCCTGAACATGGCGGTAAGATTGATAATTTGGCTGTAGGAAAAGAGGGGCTCACAGGACTACAACGACAGATGCTTTTAAGCAATGATGTTCAAAGCATCATCGCAAGACTAGCGAATCAAGAACTCAAACGACAACATTACTTTGACCTTACTCAGCGCATAGATTCCTACGGAGTCCCTACAAAGGCAAGACCTAAGCCGATTATCATAGACGGTCAAAGACTAGAGGACATATCACCTCCGCCTCCCACCAGACCAGACGAATCCATTAAGCCTCCTATGCTAAAAGACGTTCCTGAAGATGCAACAATGCCAGAACTTATTCGCATTGCTCACGCTCAGTATGTAGAAACATACACTGACATCAGAGCTGTAGGTACAGAAATGCCACCTGCTACAGGTACAGGACCATACATTCCTATAGCAGATGAGACAGGAAAACTGTACACGTTGGCTCAACTAACAGAAAGAGATGAGAGAACTGGGCGTTTCCTTATACCACCACGTAACTGGGGAAGCATGGAATTTGGTGGCATAGACATGAGGAAGATAATCAATGCTGAGACAGGTGAGTTAGATGACCTTACTCCGCTTGGTAAATATCCTGCTGGTGAAGAACCGTTAGAAAGTTCACGTTGGGGTGAAGCTGTTGGGGAATACCAAAAACGAATCCATGAAGAATTTACTAACAGATTCCAAGACCCTGTGTTCGGTAACATAATAGATCCGATGAAAGTAGTAGAACTACAGCACATGGCTAGTACATACCCTGCGATTCACAAAGCGATCTTTGGTTTGCGAGATGGAAGTCCATTGATGCAACGTAAAGCTTGGAAAGACTGGTCACCTACAGGCTTAAAGAGAGAAGCTACGATAATTAAGAAAAGAATAAAAGACCAAGAAGCGCTTCCTGTTAAAACTGACAGAATAAAAGGTCAAATTAACAGTCTTAAAAGTAAGCTCGCAGAAATTGAAAGAGCACAGGATACTGATTGGTGGTCCAAGAGAGCGATGCTCACACCTATGTTCTTCTTTGACGAAGATGGTATACCACAATTTATTCTTCGTGTAAAAGCTAGCAAGACTAAAGATAGATTTGTAAAAAAGTTAGAGGAACTTAGCGAAAAATTTAAGAAAGAAACTAAGAGACAACTGTTCCCCGATCAACATATGTGGGGAGACATTACTCAAGAAACTCTTAAAAGAAAACATAACGCATTAACAATGGCTGACTTTGAAACACCAATAAGTCACAGCATATTTGGTATGACACATCAACTAGTTCAAAACTTAATTGATATAGCTACCAGATACGGAAGAGGGCAATGGCATATAGGTACTGATTCTAGATTGTATTTAGATTACATTGAATCCATCTTTGGAGGAAGCAAAGACATAAGGCAAATCTTTGAGTACACGGCTGAAGTTGAATGGCGTATTGCACAACATCAAAAGCATGGTGGAACTGCGGCATTTGAACTTAGTAAAAAACGAGCAGGTAGTGGACGACGGGTCGGACATATCTTTACACAGAATGGAAAGATTAAAGGTATAGATAGAACTATGCCTCCTAGAGGTTTACACAAAGAACTAAAATATGAAAATCCTATTTCAAGAAGGAGATGGGTACACCTAGCAGTACGAGATGCATTGAATCGTAGAGGTTTAAGCGGTCCTCCTGCCAACTTTGAAGAAGCACTTAAATGGCAAAAAGAAACTCGGCGAGCTTTAGGTAGAGCACAAGATACTGATGCTTACTTTAGAGAAATAGCTGAACGTGCTAATCGTAAAGACGATGTGTTTGACTCAACGTTGCCTCCCAAACCAAGAGAAGATGCTAGTGGCATAGCAGGGCAAGGCCCGATAAAAGTACTGCGTGACGGTGTGCCATACCAATCAAGTCAATTGTTTGGTCGTATTGGTAAGCAAGGAGAAGTTATTCCAGAAGGTCCGTTTGCTGTACCTCAAGCAACAGCCGCAAAAGGAAGCGACATTTCGTCTACTGCGCAAATGATGGTTCCTTCTGAAGGGATACAACAAGCAGGTCTTGTCGGCGAATGGGGTGAACAGTTCGCAACACAAGCATTTGGTGCGCAACAAATGCAATGGATAGATACATTAACAAAACTACAAAGCGATGGCGTACTCAAGACTGTTGATGACGTTCAAAAAATTATAGAACAAATACAGAAAGAATCATCAGGTGCATTAGGTACAGAGATACATAAGATGCTTGGCCCTGAAGGAATACAATTAGATAATCCTTCGTCATCTTTTATACTGGCAGGTACTCCCCTTCCATTAATGCCAACGATTGAACGTCAATTGCAATTATATGAAACTATTCCTTTAGCGAGCAGAGATAAGAACATGATAACCAAGATGGTAGGGACAGTAATGAACCCTGCGTTTAACTACTCAGCTCCATTAATGCGACAAATGAATAGATTGTCATTGTATAGAGGTATCGGTGCAGGTTCCAACAGAATGATTATGGACGATGAGATACTAACTGGCATACTTAGACAGGTTCAAAGCCAGCGCCTCTCATCAACAAGCGCACAAACTGCAAACATATTAAACACGTTAAATCAATTTGGCAAAAGAATACATGATGACATTTTTCAACATGGTCAAGATATAGGCATACCCAAATGGACAGAAGAAGATGCAGTCACATACTTCAATGAAAAGTTTAGAGAAGTAAAAGACATTGGTGTAGGAGAAATGAATCCTCAAGGGAAAAAAGCAAGAGGTGAAGTTTATAAAAAAATATCTAAAGAAAAGACTCCTGCAATATCTAAACTTATTAGACAATTCGTTGACCAAACAGATGACATTGGTATCTCAAACCACGCATTGATAAATGATTTGATATATGGAAGGCTTGATGGCATCAAAGTGGGAGATGAAATAGTTAAGATAGATCCCACTAAATATAACCCTCGTGTTCTTAGTGATGACACATTGCGTCAGTTAGCTGACATGATTGAGAATCCTCAAGGCGCAAGAATGTTAGACGCATGGCAGAATCAAGAAATGGTTAACGATGCTGTGCAAAAAATGTTTGTTGATGGAAGATTAACAAACGTCTTAGGGAATTTATCTCAAAGTGATGTAGATGAAATAGCTAGAGCAATACCTAACATCGTTGGTTCCGTAAAAAATAGTATAGAAAATTCTAAGATGGGCATCGGAAATGTAATGAGAATGCAACATGCCAATGCTCGCATGGAAAGCATACTAATAGAAAGCTCTCATATTAGAACAAGAGATTTTATCCCTGCGGTACAAAACATTGCTGATGTTAACGCAATCATGAAAGATATCTTTGAAACAATAGCTAAACAAGCAGACCTAGATGGCGTAGACATGCTCACAAAATTTTACGAAACAGATGTAGTTGACGCATGGGTACGATACACAGGAAGCTTCAGCAACACAAGAGTAGTATACGATATCCTTAACGATTTAGAAGATGTGCCTGTCTTTAAAAACTTGGCAAATCAAATCCGATCTACAACTAGAAAAGATCCTAACGTAAGAGAATGGTTTGGCGAACAACCTGCTGTAGTCAAAGGACAGCTTACAGTCGTAGAACCTCCTAAGCCTCCCAAGAAAAATCCTTGGGAAAAGAAAGTTGAAGGTGGTATCACTAGATATGTACACAAAGATACAGGTGAAGAATCCCTTGGAAGAGAAGTTCAAAAAGTAAATAATCAAGGTGAAACATACACAGCAATAGAACCACCTACTACTAAATCAGAAGGAACGACTACTCCATCCAAACAAGTACGAGTAGGCACAGAAGCTCACTATAAATTTGAATGGAACGATCCTAGAACTGGCGAACCACAGTTTGAAGTTGCTGATGCAGGAGTAACTATTGACGAATTTAAACAACATCTAAATACACTTCCAGAGTTACAAGGCTACCAAGCAGTCAAAGTAGGTGACAGTTTCCGAATGGTAGACAAACAAATAGCTAAAGAGTTAGAAAATTCATTACTGAAACAACTTGAACGCTCACAATTCCAATCAGATTGGGGAAGACTAGCTAACACATGGACAACTGCTTGGGCTACATACGCTACCGTTCCGCTCGTGTCTGTAGCATTCCACGCTCGTAACCACGTAGGTAACTGGTTCAACATGGTAGCAGGAGGATTTAAAAACTTTGCACACATAGGTGAAGCAATGCGCTTGCAAAAAATAAACTCACAAGTTAAACGACACATGGAAGACGCAGGCTTTACAAGCTATGACGATGCGCTAGAAGATTTACTCAAGAAAAAGATTCCTATTGATGCTGATTTTAAAGTCACAGCTAATAATCAAAGACAGTTTGGTAAGGCAAAGGACGTAGGTATAGCAACACCAGTAGCTACAGCTAAAGAAGCGGTAAGTGGAGCCATGGGTAGAAACATACCGACAGAAAACGTACGATCACTTACAAAATACGATTTGGAACTTCCAAAAGGTAAGAAGTTTTCACTTACAAGAAACAATCTTATAACAGACGATGACGTATACAAATTACAATTGATACGTGACAATGGATTAGTACAAAACTCAAGCTTCTTCGGAGATTTAGCTTTAGATGTAGGTTACTTAGGTAACTTTGCTAAGACCACAAAAGGTGTACGAGCTAAACAAATGTACCTAAACAACCCAGTAACTAAATCAGGTCGTGCAGTAGGTAGCGTCATAGAAAACAATGCTCGTATAGCTATGTTCCTAGACAGCATGGCGCAAGGCATGAGCGTCAAAGCCGCAACCGCTAACACAAAAAAATACCTACTAGATTACTCTGAGCTAACTGGAGCAGAAACAAATCTAAAAAGCCTTAGCCGTTTCTACACATGGATGAGAAAGAACACAGCATTACAGATACGACTGTTAACTAGCAACCCTGCATCAGCTCTTACTACCCAGAAAATAGCAGACGGTTTAATGAAAACACTATTCGGTTGGGGCAAAGATTTCCAAGGCAAGATAGTTCCTGACTGGTCACAAGATTCACACTTCATGTTTGAACCACATGACTTGTTCATGGCACGAATGGAAACACCATTAATCTCAGCCTTAGAAACAATAGAAAAACTAGCATGGGTAAGTAGCATCGGAGACTTAAACCCACTACTACCTAAAGAACTACGAGGAACTCCATTACAAGACAGAGTTAAAGGAACCTTTGGTCTACTAGCAAGCGGTCCGCAATCAGGGCTTACGTATCTAGTAGAAGAAGCCATGGGCGCACAGTTCTTCTCAGGTTCACTACTAGAAAACACAGATTCAACACATAGAATGATGAGAATGCTTAACGTCTTCTTCCCATTCTTAAACAAAACACTAAGAGAAACTGCCAAATGGGGTATCGGAGATCCCATGAACCTAGTACCTGACCATCAAGAAAGCCCAACAGTATCATTAAAGATGAGATTCTTAAGCACGATACTAGGTATGCAAGTCTACGGTTTAAATGACGAACAACAAATGCGTATGATAGGTAGCGTGCGTCACAACTATGACAAGATACGAACTGACCTACGTAAAGAAGGATACGATGTGCCGTCTTTGCAAGATGCTATAGACATAGGAGCTTACAAAGAAGGCGACAGATTCCTTCAAACAATTCTATTCGCAGAAGATGTTAACAAAGCATTAGAAGAAAAAACACCTGCGGCTGTTAACGCATGGCTGGAAGCAGAAATGGGTGTTCCAATGCAAACCATTATCAGAGAAGAGAAAACATTAGAAGAACAAATGGATGATTTCCAAGCGGTATTATCCATGGCTATGGCAAGAATAAATTCAGTAGCTACAACTAAAAAAGAATCATGGACAAAAGATGAACTTGTACAGTTAGCTGTACTATTCCCCGGCCTATTAAGGAACAGTGAGTACGAAGCATTAGGTATAGAACCATTCAGACAGAATCAATTCACTGATCCAGCAAATGCTGAACCTAATATAACTAAAGCATACGAATACTTAAACACGATAGGCAAAATCGCTGGCATATCAGTAGAAGACATGCAAGAATACCGTCCTGTTATCACAAGCGCAGAACGCAAATGGAGAGATGGGGTTGAAGCAGGGCTATCAACACCTGAGATATTCTTAGAATTTGTAGACGACATGTCACGCTCACAAAGAGCCGCAATCTTTGGAGTAGAAAGTTTAGAAGTTTTTGATGATACCAGAACATTAAGTCAAGAAGATATAGTAGCCATGAATAAGCGAGCAAGAAACGATGCCACCGTTTACGCCATCATCGCAGGGATGTATGGCTTGAAACCAAGTCCGAAAGACTTAGAACACTACGTCTTGTACGGTTCAAGACTGCTTACTAACCCACAGTTAGAACGACTAGGTTACCTACCTGCACAACCTATACCTTCAAGAGATGACGTAAGGACACCAGCACAAATAGAAATAGATGACAGGCTCAGCCTCAACACAATACTCGGAGCGCTAGGTGGAGCAGGCTCAGTACCTATAGCGTCAGCTAATCCTCAATTGGTTCCAGCTCCACAATCTCTGCTTGGGCAATCTGACGTTGGCGGAGCGTTCCTATAAGCTCACGAATAGTATCAGTAGCTTCTAAGATGTGAGTGTGTGTAGTCTCAACCTCAACCTTAGAGGTACGAGCCTCACGAGCTTCACGTCTACGCTTCAAAGAACGATACTCTTTGATCATAGAAGAGTCACCAGCGATAGCCATGTCTCTCATCCGCCGTTCAACCTGATCAAACGAAGCTTCTTCAGCGTCCAATATCTGTTCAACAAACTCAGGATCACGTTTCTCATACCTGCGTAACGTCTGAACACTTATCCCAGCCTCTCCACAAGCCTCTGCTCTGGTCTTCCCTACGGCTATAGCCATAAGCAGAGTGCTTCTAACTTTCGGATCATCTAATAAAGGTTTATTCATCGCCTGCTACCATCTCATAAGGAATAGTATATACTCTTCTCTGCTTACCAAAGTGATACACCTTTTCTTTTGTTGCCCCTAAGTGATCCTCTAACCACCTAGCAAAAGCTGTGTGCTTCTCAAAAGGTAACTGCAATTTCGGACCCCACGGTGCGTTCTGTATTCTCATAAGTTCTATAGGTGATATACATATCTTAGTACTATCAGTAGCTAACTGAAAGACTGCACTTTGTTCAGACTCATACGCCCAACGAATCAACTCAAGTATAGGATTCTCCTGCGTAGCCTGATTAGCGTCAGCTATTATCAAATCCCATGACTTATCAGGCAAAGAAAGATCACAAACATCTGACATGTACTGCGTCAAAAGCTGATAACCATACTCAAGTATCAAAAAGTTATTACGTTGCCTACCGTTCAGCTCTTCAGGCAATTCAATATCAGGTAGTACCACCTCAGTAGTTAAGTAGTTCTTATGTAGCCACGCCAAATAATTATAAGCAATAGGTGACTCCCAATCAAACCACTTCATCATCTCAAAGTTCTTACCTTCCATAGGAATATTAATAAGAATGGACCTATCTATATGAGACTTCTCAGATAAAGTATCTTCACCAGTTACTATGACAGGAGAATCAGTGAGAATATGTGTAACTTCTGCACGGTTCTGATTCATAGAACCCTTAGTAGATACCTGACCTGTGTAAGTATCACGCAATAACTGATCTAATGTTTTCTTAGCGTCATCCCTAGCTCCAAGCCTGTACTCATCAAACCAAATAGGGAAAGCATTAGATGCCATGAAGTGAGCAGAGATAGCATAAGGTGTAGTTGTCGTAAGATTAGATGTAATCCTAGAACCATTCATTATGTACATCATGGTCTGAGTCAACGCAGTCTTGCCACAACCACTTGTACCAGACAGATGTAAAATAGGAAACTCTTTAAACAAAGGACGCAACGGTGCAGTAGCTAGCCAACAAAGAATAGGCATAGTTACTTCAGGCACATGCAACTGCGACAAATTATACACAGTCAACCCAGCCTTCTCATCAGTTACATCTTGAGGCAAAGCTGTCATCTCATCAGTAACCTGTATGCCAGTTTCTTTAGGGATATAAGTCCACGCTTGGTCACCTATACTATCGCTAGACCATACAAAATCACCACGATGCAAACCTATACGTGTAGTCATCCTTCCCACAGATTTAAGTGTAGCCTCATTTAACAGGTAAGCACCTAACTTCTGAGCATCAGTAGTGTTACCAAAAAACTGACGTGTATTCTGTTGGGACCAATCAATAATCTTTTGCACAGATCTAAACTGAGTAGAACTCAGATGTACCTTCCGACCTGTGGGAGCTAACCTACCCTCAATAGCCCACGACTCAGAGTCCTCACCAATCAAGAAAGTATCTATATCTATAGCCCAGTTAGTTAACTCAGTACCTTGAGAACCATCAGCAGTCAACCTACGATACAGATTATTAACACGTACCACACGTTGAGCTTCACCATAAGGCATTTGCCAACCATCAAAGAGATCACGTATGTCTTTCTCTTGCATGTCAGCAACATCTTTATTATCAGGCAAAGGACAGAAAGCTACATAAGCTCCCTTATCATGCAACCACTCAGCCACCTGCTCACGACCAGAAGTACCAGCGGCATCACCATCAAACACAATAGAAACATCACGTTCTAACCAGTTATCATTTGAATACTCACCAAGAATAGTCTGGACATTCTGATTAGCACCGCCAAACCCTACAACAGCATACTCATCCCCATACAGATACTCCATAACCCACGTATCCGATTCCCCCTCACAAATAATAACCGGATCATACTCATCACGTAACCTACGTAAAGCATTCCGACTACCATACAAAGTCATCTTAGAACCGACACCGTTCCGCTTACCACCAGACCTAGACAACGTTTTATAACCTACTATCTCACTATGCAAATCATAATAAGGAGCCCATACCATCTCATTAGCCATAACATTTATATGAAACTCAGACCTAAGAAAACCTACAGGAGGTAAACAAGGATGCGTCTTCTTATAATAGTAATGCCAACGCTGAGCGGCTCTCTCATCATGGCGAGGATTCGGCCACCTAAACTCTTTCATATGTGACGTGTCATCAAAATTCTCCACGCCATCTACTAATTGAGTAGCATACATTTGCCTAGCGAAATCAATAGCCTGATCATTATTCCAAGCAGGCTTAAAGCGAAGGATCAAATCTATAGAAGAACCTTGAAATCCCTCAGCGAAATCGCCAACCCTCCACTCTTTATTTCTGCTACGGAATACATCAAGTGAAGGGTTGGCATCCTCCCTAAAAGGAGAACAGTAGGACAATCTAAGCCTGCCAGTAATGGAAGGTTCATGCCCGAAGTAAGACAACACGACACTCGGATGCAGTTCCCTCCGCAACATTTGAGCATTGGCTTGTTGAGCTACAGAGTTAGCTACATCCGGTGTCATGTCTCCCCCAACTAGAAATCAGTTTCTATATCTGCTTCTTCCAATGGAATATACGTACAACGCAACCAAGGATTTTCAGGGTCACGCTCGTTAACCTCAAAGGTTGTGCGCACTTTGAGTTTTGATCCCATTAGCGCAGAAATTATACTACCATCGTCAGGTTCCTGAGCCCAGAAGGCTTCATTCAACTGAGTAGATGCTGATTCTAATTTTGCAAATGCCATGTTATTGGCTCGCTTACTAGCTGAAAGATACGTACCATCCCAGAAACGCTCACCGCTATCTGGACCTTGATCAATAACTTCCAACCATAAACTTATGGAAGGATAACCATTCTTGGTTTCTCCAATCCGAACATCTACAGCACAGACAGTGTACTCTCCACCCTCTTCGGGCTTCCACCGCTCTTCCGCAGATGAACGTAGTTGACTAAATGAAGGCATAATTACCTCTCCTATTCTTCTCTATTTATTATTGAGATTATATTTTCTATCGTAGGGTCTACAATATACCCTTTCGTATGCTCCTCGGCAATTTGCCAGAGCCTACACTTTGCATCCACCAAATCAGTAGATTCAAACTGTAGCAATTGTCGTAGCTGACCTTCCTTATCTCGTTGCAACTTAATGAAACCATGAATGTCAACCAAACCGGGCAGTCGTTTCCTGATCTGCCCCTCCAATAAAGGACGCATGTAATGCGCCTCTCTATCTGTCGCTGATATCAAGCAAACATTAATGGGTCGCTTAGAGTTAGGTTCAACTAACGATAACATATCCTCACATTGCATCAACATGTGGTTAAGCACACGATTCCACGCATGAAATGTGAACTCAGCATCAGGATTAAACTGCTGATTAGGTTGCTGAAGTTCACGCTTCAACTTGGTTTGATACAATGTGAGACTATCAACGGTAAATGTATTAAACGGATGATCACCTTTCTTTAAGTAATCAATGATTCGTTTAAGAT
>VTLG01003486.1_pt1 | contig 46774 bp, 49 predicted proteins | sample 4694571 | NCBI WGS metagenome assembly VTLG01 (sample SAMN12604809, study PRJNA352737) | marine metagenome | biome: ENVO:00000447; feature: ENVO:00000209|ENVO:00000569|ENVO:01000036; material: ENVO:00002151; isolation source: viral sequences binned using virsorter ... | reverse complement strand
TTTATTGTGGATAAAGCATCATTAAGAGATTTGAGAGTTGATATAACTGCTCCAATCGCTGCTGCTTCTCCAAAGCCAAACATTAGTAGCTCCAGACTCTAGGTCTGGGTCTCCCTACTGCGTCTTCTAAAATGTCAAGATGAATGAATCTGGAGGTTCCTGTCTGATTTACCCCAATACCTGTGAAGTCCATCGCCAGAGACGCCTTCAGAAGCTCGTAGGCGTTAGTTCCGCTGCAGGTAATATCGAGGGCTTGCCCTGACGCATGTGCCCCCGGAGAGCTTTTACGGGCTTCTATGGGATGCTCTGGGCAGCGATAGGCAGAGCTTACAATAAATGGAAAGCCTACCTTCTCTCGTAAAGCTTCAACACGCTGCATGAAGACTTGGTTCATTCCGTCCCTTCCGCAGTGTTGACAATGAAGCTCGTCTACTGTAAAGTATTTATACATTTTGTCTCCTTTTTAAAGCTTTTAAAACTTTACCACCTTCTGTAATACCTCCTCCAAGAAATCCAAGTCTTCTTTCGTATTCTTCTGCATCTACAAAAGCTTCTCCAGCTTGCTGGTCATAAGGAACACCAGTCATTTTATCTACACGTTCATCAGGCTCTTTAGAAGTTTTTGGAACATCTTCTACAATCCCTCCCTTTCTAAAAGGAATTTTTATAGGAATATTAGGACGGTCTTCAAAATCATAAATTCCTAAACCTTCTGAAATATCTTGAATCTCAGTACCGAAAGGAACAGCAGTGTCCATAGCTTGCTTAACTGCTCCCGGATAATCTCCATAAGAAATATTTTTAGACAACTGTACAAAATCTTTGTATAGATCTCCAACAAGTCCAAAAGCAGGAACAGCGTCTTCTATTGGAGTATTATTTCCATCAGAAGAAATAAATCTTGAAAGTTTTTCTATTAGATAATGATTGAAGTTACCGCTATGTTGAACACCTCTTCCTAAAGTTTCTAGAGTTAAATAATTTTCTAAGTAATTATCTTTATTTTCATCTAACCATTCCCCGGTAGGATCATTTAAAAAATCTTTAAAGGTAACAACTCCGTTATATAAAACTAAAGTTCCTAAAGCTTTTGCAAATAGTTTATGATCTCCATCTTCCATACGAGTGATGAGCGCATTTGTCTGGGTAGTCTTTGCTTGTGCCCAAGAAAGAAACTGTCCAAAAGCTCTCATAAACGGATCTCTAGATTGAGTGAAGGCTCTTCTATTTCCTATTGTAGGTATAATAGCGTCCCTATCTGCAGATTTTAAACCACCAATATTCAGTATTTTTCTTCCTTCAGAACTTTCAAAAGCCTCATCTACAGTTTTAAATTTATTAAGTTGTTCTATGTATTCATCTGAAAGACCTAAACTGTTGGCTTTGTTTTGCAGAGCGGTAGTTCTTTTCCTTGATATTTTTTTAGCTACATTAAATGTGTCCTCAATTCCTGCATTGTAAGCATATCTTCTACTAAAATCTGTAAATCTAGGAAGTTGAATAGTTTTGAAAAACCACTCATTAGTTTTTCTTAAACCTGTTTGAAATCCAGAATCAGGATTAGCAATTTCTAACGCATATTGTCTCATTTCATTTTCTAAACTAGACATTTCAGAAAATCCTGTTTTTCTTCCGAAATCTTTTTCTTTAGACAAAGCTCTAGCATAACCTTTTAATGATCCTACTAAACTTTCATTATTTATTAAAGGTTGTGCCAGTTCTCCTAAACTGGTAATAGTAGCTTTAGGAAGATAAGCAATGTTAGCTGCTGTTACAAATAAAGAAGTAGCTGCTGAAGCAAGAGAATTATTAGCTGCTGCAGAACCTGCGTCAATTAATCCAAAATAACCATTGACCATGTCATTAACAGTTGACAATTCTTGCTTCTCCCTAGAATTAAGTCCTTTTAGTTGATTTCCGGTGGCACTCAATCTAAGCGTCTCGTATTTATCTTTTATAGATCTTTTTAAAGATTGTACTCCTTCTCCTTTAGGTCCAAACCTTTTAGCAAACTCTGTAATTTTTATAGTGTTGTTCAAATATCTAGGAATAAGTTTACTTACATTTGTTTCTAAATAATTATTTTCAGCTAAAAGTTTACGTGCTTCTGGATCAGTAAACAGTCGATCCTTTTCAAAATGATCTGATAAGGGTCTCATAGGTGAATACAATTCATCTAGTTGTTTTTTACCTTCTTTAAGTGGAGAAAATGCTGATTTAGGAACATATCCCGGAACTCCCGTATGCGCTAAACCTGCGACCCACTTTCTAATAAAATTTTCGGCAACTTCAATGTTAATTTTACCTGTTTTACTTTCAGAAAGTTTTTGTTTGATGTAAGCTTCTCTGTACACTTCTAAAGCTTTATCTACATCCTTTGCTACCTCAGATGCGTTGTGCATTTGAGGAAGACCGTAGTCAAATAAACTTTTAAATTTTATTCCTGAATCTTTTGCACGGTCAGTCATGCCATCAACGATACCTAAGGATGCTTCAGAAATTTTATTAATAATATTTACTTGTTCTGGTGTGTACTTAGAAGATAAATAAGCATTGTCCCAAAAACCATTAGCTTGCATAAAAGAAGCTCTAAACAATTCTTCCCTAGTCTTAGAATTTTTAATAGTGTTTATACCAGAATCGCTTACCGCGTCAGTAAATTGTTTAGAAAATGTTTGAAATACTAAATTCTGACTTTCTTCTACAGAAACAGACGCCGCGCCTCTCAGACTAGCTCCTCTTTGAGAGAATAAACTTTTACTTAGAGTATCTACTTCCCCACCAAAAGCATTTCCTTTAGCTGCAGAACTTCCAGAAAAAAATACCTTCAGTTGAGTCTGTAAAGAATTTCTTAAAAATTGATTAGCCGTTTGTTGACCTGATTCAATTACATCCTCATCTAAACCAGAACGAGATAACCATTTAGAAGCAGCACCAGCAGCAGTTCCTGCGAGCATCCAAGGTATAGGATTAAACTCTTCATCGGAATAAAGACTAACAGAAGCTCCTACACCTAGACCTCCAAGAGATCCTATGATGGGTCTGTAAACTACTTGAGCAATTGTATTTTTATTTAGCTGACCATTAACTTGTAGAGTTCCTGCAATACCTTCAACATTTTCTGAAATATTTTCTGCTTGCTCTGTTAAAATTCTTGCAAAATCTTTTCTAAAAGCTTTAGATTCTTCATACGCACCTTCTAATTTTAAAAAATCTACATCAGACATTTTATCTTCTGGAGTTAAGTAACTAAAAGAAGCTGACGGTCCCTTCTTTTTCCTTAATTGTTTTTGTTCAATATATTTAAGTCTTATCTGATTTGATGCTTCAACTTTTCTAGAGTTATTAACTAGTCCTAAAGACTCATCAACAACGTCTCCTTTAGTTGCGTAAAATCTTGTTATTAAAGAATCTACAGAATTTTGAACTTCTTCAGGAATAGGAATATGAATATTTGGAGTATTTTCTACAGTAATTTCGTTAGCAGCTTTTTCTGGAGTTGTTGAAACTTTAACAGTACTAGCTTTTTCTGGAGTTGTTGAAGCTTTAGCAGTACCCGGAGGAATTAAACCTCCAACAAGCATACTTATTCCTAATATTCCACCGGCTGTTACAGGATCAATTTCTCTTCCTGCAGCAAGTTCTCTCATAGTATAATCTCCAGTAGCTACTGCGCCGGTAGCGGTAGCTTGAACTCCTCTATTAGCTAAGTTACTAAACTTAGCAATTTTAGAAGGTACTGCAAGCGCAGTGACACCTATTGCACTAGGATCAGCTACAAGTCCAGCTATTTCTCCTCCAGTAGTCCATGCAGAATCTTTATTCAGATGAGAATACTTTTCATCTAATTCAGATATTCTTTCTGCTTCATTTTTTGCTAAAGTTTCTTTATCTCCTCCAGCCGCTAAAAATCTATAAACGTCTCCTAAAAGCCAAGTACTTTTTTCTAACCCGTAAGAAAATTCCTCTAGTGGCCTAGAAGGAGTTTTTACATTTTCATAAGCATCAATGTCAAAATTCTTTAAATTAGACATTTAAGTCTCCAATAATTTCATAACTTTAGTAGCTGCGTCATTACCAACAATTCTTACAAGATCTTTTCTTGAAGGATCAAGACCTAATTTTTCTATAGCTTCAACCAAATCTTCAATATTTGAAAAAGTTGTAAAGTATTCTTTCATTTCTTTTCTAACTTTAGAATCTACTTCTGCTTCTTCAGCAATAAGTTGCGCTGCTTCTATAGCTTCTACTTGAGCATCTGTGACAGCATCAATTTCTTGGTTAGCCATGAGAGAATACATTCTAGCATCTGAAATAAGCCTCTGTTTTGCTTTTATAGTAGGATTATTTCTTCTGTGTGCCTGTATAGCAGCACTATTAGAAGCTTGTTTTTTAGCTACTGGTCCAAAAGAATAATCGTCAGGATCAATATCTGCAGGTGGTGCTTTATCCATTTCCAGAGGACGCCTTAATTCAGGATCAAAAAGAGTTCCTGAAGTTGGTCTAGATTCAACTACATCTGGAATAGATTTCGTTTCTTTCCCAATATGTGCTAAGAAATCGTGTGAATCAAACCCAGACCCACCTTCAAAATCTTTTGCTAAGTATCTCTCTTCATTAAAATCAAAACCTTTAGATTCAACCTCAACACCATTAGCAATTTGATCTAATTTTAATTTTGCTGTTTGGTGTGGTGTCATTACAAACATAGATACACTCATTCCTGTTATTTCTTCGTGAGTATATCCTGCATCAGCAAGTTCGTTGTAATATCCTGCATATTTATCTGCTGCTCCCTCCAGATGAGATTTAACTCTAAATCCATCCTTACTATCTGTAGGTATAGCGTCTATAATATCTTGATAATTTTTTATATTTCTACTATTATTACGACCAAACTCTATAATAATAGAGTGTCTATTTGCAGTGGCATTAACTTCATCATCTAGATTCACTGATACTTCATCTAAAGTAACAAAAGGAGAAAAGGCGTTAACTTCAGGGTTTCCTGCCATGTCCATAATCTCAGTTAAATTTTCTGGATTACTTTTAGCTGTGCGGTCTATTAAAAATTCTCTTGCACTTGAAATAGGAGGTAAAACGTATCCTGCTCCATCTTCTGATAAACTTCGCGTTATTGCAGAAGGAGCATTTTTAATTTGTTCTGCCAAAGCTTTAGCATATTCTTCTGAACTTTTACTATTATCTCCAGTAGCAACAGAGGGGAGGGGGCCAGCACCAACAAGATTTCCGTTATTATCAAAATCATTTGGAATTTCATTTTCTAAAGGCTTGCCCAAAAAACCTTCGACAGTTGCATCAGGTCCGTTATCTTTAATATAATCTAAAGCGTTCCAATATATTTTATCGGGACTATCCGTCCCTAAACTAGTTTTAGCTCTTTCTAGAGCCATTTCTGCGGCCAATCCTTTTATCTTAATAGTGGCTCTATTTTCTGCTTCTTTTTGAACATCGTTAAATGTTTTTTGAACCGTCTTTATAAAGGCAGATTTAGTTTCACCGTCGTCTCCCCCTTTAGACATCTCGTGTCTTACGTGTTCTTGAACATCTTTTAAAGTTTTAAACTCTTTATTAAAATAGTTATTAAAACTTGCAACTACATCTGCCTCTACCTCATCAGTAAAATGCGTATTCATAATAGCTGCTATTTTAGATTTTGTATAATCAATGTTGTTTATACCAACAAGCATTCCCTCCATGTTTTCCATACGGTTCATAAAGACACGGTCTTTTTTTTGCTCCAAAAACTTTTCTAAGGAAGCATAACGGTCTTCTTCAGGAGTTTCTTTTTTAAACGCATTCCATGCAGAGAGAGTTTCTCTGTCAAAATTTCCTACAATTTGTTGCATTCTTTTTTCATTTTGTGCAGAATTCCATAATTCTACACCTTTAGTAGAATCACTAGAAAAATAATTATCTACTCTTCTGAGACTTGTAGTTTGTCCTTTTTTCATAATTTCTTCAATAACAAAATTGTGCTTATTTGGATTGTAAGCTCCTTCTTCAGTAAGACCTATAAAATTTGATAATGATGGAAAGTTTTGCTGATAATAAGCGGCATTGTTTGCATTTATTTCTCCGCTCACAAAATTACTATTCATATTTTGTTTAGTTTTATTTTCTACTGCTTTTTTATTTTTACTGTTAATAAGTCTTGTAAGCTCTTCTTTATCTGCTGTACCTGATAAAATATTACTTGTTAAAATAGCTGAATCTCTCTCAAGTTCATATTGCTTTAAAAGCTCATCATCATTTATTAATGCGTACAGTTCAGGAGCAGCCTTTTGAAAAGCTTCTACTTCTCTTTCATCAGAACTTTTTCCCATGCCGAAAAGACTTAAACCTTTTCTAAAAAGAAAAGTACCAATACTTTTAGGATTAGGATTATATTTTATTAAATCTGATTTTACATCTTCAGAAGATTTAAATCTCCTGTCGCCATAACTTTGTATAAATTGTGTTTTTTCATTCCAGTCTTTTGTTACCATATCTGTAATATTTCCAGATAACGTATTGTACAAAGCTACTCTTTCCTCTAAGTCTTCAGGATTAGCTCTCCACTCTGGTCCAAAATGTTTTTCAAACCTTGAATCAAGTTCCTGCTTTGCCTCGTTTATTTTGTAAGTGATGGGATCTAAACCCTGTTTAGTTGCAGAATTTTTAGTAGTATTTATATCATTTTGAACAGTTGATATAGTTTTATTTATCTGTCTGGATTGTCCTATAAGACCCTTACGCGAAGACTCTCTTTCAATCAAGTTGTCCCTAATTTCTGTAAAAGGCGAACTCACAAAATCCTGTATAGCAGTACCAATAGGTTGAGCTATTGCTGAAGCAGCTTGAACTTTTAAAGTATCTTTCAGCATATCTCCAAAAGAAGGATTTCTTCGCCTGTAGAGACGCTCTCGCTCTTCTCTTTCTCGTCGCATATCTTGACCGCGAGCTTCTGCTAAGCCCTGAAAGAAATTTCCGCCTAAAAGACTATCTCTAGCCATCATCTAACTCCTAATAATGATTGACCTTCTTCAGGTCTAGTTAATAACGATTCAGAAGGTAAAGGTTCATCACTTTCTAATTGTTCCTGTACCTCTTCTGGAAACTCTTCTCCCATTTCAGGATTCTCTATTCTAGGAATAGTTCTATTCAGTACTCCCTCTTCTTCCTCATCTCTATCATCATCAATAATAAAATCTATTTCTACACGTTCTGCTAACGCTGCCAGCATAAAAACAATAGGCTCAATTATTAATAACATTAGATCAGGGTTAAACAACCCTTCTGACAAATCTTTCATTAGAACTGCTTTAGCAATATCTATAAGAGGAACTTGGGATTCTATAGCGTCCATTAATGAATCATAAATTTCTTCAGAAGTAAAATATTCAAAATAATGTTCAAGTACTTCAGTCTTTTTTACAAACGTAGGAGGACTTGTCCAAGGTTGATTTTGATCAGGACTAACAGTTAAAGATTCACCGGGAATAGCCCTGTCCGTACTCATCCCTTCTTTTAAAAATAAATTATCTACTTCGGTTGACATTTAGTTACTCCTATCCGACTGTAGGCGCAAATGAACTAAGTCTTGAAGACCATCCGCCATAATTAGCACCATTTATAAAATTTTGAGCTTCCCTGTTTCCTGACTGGTAAGCAACAGCCATTAATTCGTAAGGATCAATATCCTGAGTTTGCGCTAGGGCTGCATATTGTGTAGGATTAAAATTAATGTAGCCGAATCCTTGTTTAGCTCGGGGCTGGTCAGGGTACATGTCATCAACTGTAGGAGCTAGTCCTAACTTCTGATGTGCTGCTGTGGTTGCTACAGATCCTACAACTTGACCGGGAATTTCTGTTACAGCTTCTAAAGTTTGGCCGGGAATTCCCCTGACATAATCTACTGCTCTGTCTTTAAAAGTTTCTTCTGTAGGTACTACACCACTTCCGGTATTTGTAGGAGAAGATAGTAAACTATTATCATACTTAGTTTCTAAAAGTCGGCCTTCATAATCAAATGTTGTTCCTGTATATGTTCTTTCTATTTCTGGAACTACGAAACCACCTTCTGTAAGATAATCTTTTTCTATGATCGAACCTCTTTTTGCTAAATTAGCATCTATAAAACCATCTGCTGTAGCTGTAGCGCCTTTTAATTTTTCTGCATATCCTGCATCTGGACCATAGCCCATCTCCGCTAATTTTTCATCGCTCATTTCTTGAAGCTTGTTTAAAGTCTCCCTATTGCTCGTAGTAGCATCTAACGCCTGCCATCTGTCTTTACTATACATATTAGTAAAATCATCGCTAATAGATGAGAAAGCATCTCCATAAGTAAGAGGGGCACTTTTAAAAGGAGTAAATCCAAAGATATTACCTACTTTATTTACAGTAGTTTTTCCTAAAGTTGTTACAGCGTCAAGGATACTAGTGAAAGGTCTGGCGACATCTCCGAGTACTTTATATCCAAATTTTAAACCTTTCCCTGCCATCTGAATAAAAGCATTAGAACTTCCTGCCATATTGGCAAACAAACCTCCCAAAGAAGAAATATTAGAGCCTAAGTTTAGCATACTTCCTAGACCTTTTAACATTAACTTTCCAATACCCGGAAGAACAAAAGACATAGCAATCTGTCCTAAAACACCCATCTTACCCATAAACTTTCCAAATTTTTGGAAACCTTTCTTTATCCCTCTTCCGATTTTTTTAAAGGTCTTTTTTACACCTTTCCAAACTTTTGAAAAAAATCCCATTTTATTCTCCTACTATTATTCTATTTCTTGTCCGACTTTATTCTTGCGTATTTCCTCTTGATCTACGCCACTTCCAACATTACCACCATCATCTTCTTCCAAAGTGCTTCCTTCGCCAGTTGCAGCAGATCCGCTTGTAAAAGTAATTCCCATTAAATCTTCCATCAACTTAAACATAGTTTTTCTTTGATCTGCATAGTCAGGATCAGTCAGGAAAGTTTCACTTTGCATAGCAGAATTAATCATGGCTACTTGACGTTCTTGCTGGGTAAGTTCTCTAGTAAAATCTTTATTCATATTATCTCTTAACTCTTGCCACAAGAAAGCACTGTCTCTAGAGCTTAATCCAAAAGCATTAGCAACATTTGCTGCGTTTGCAGCGTTTTGTGCTGCAGTATCTACCACATTAGCTTTTCTACGCCATTCTACATTAGATTGTTCAACAGCTTGAGCATTAGCAGCATTCCATTGTTCTCTATTACTTTCTAATTGTGCATTAAATCTAGAAATTTCTGCTGAAATAGTAGCATTAATTTTATCTACTTCTATTTCATTTTCAACGTTCAGAGCTTCAATTCTATTCTGCTCACTTACGTTAAACTGCTCCATAGTGTTGGCTTGAACAGCATTAAACTTAGACATATCAGCACCCAAGTTAGCCATAAACTGATTTACCTGATTTTCAGAAGTAGCATTGAATTGCCTAGAAGCATTTTCAGCAGATTGATTAGATAAAATTCTTTGTTGTTCAAGTTGTTGATCTAAAATAACAGCCTGCTGTTCGTTGCTTAAATTAGCCAAATCCATCTGTAAGAAGTTTCTGGCATTTTGTATTGAAGCTTGAGTTTTTAAATCAGCATTTTGCATATCCATAGCTGCTAGAGTTGTAGCATCTTGAATTATAGTCTGTTGTCTATTATTTAAATCTGTAACAGTCATAGTCTGTAAGAATTTACTGTTAGCTATTTCAGTCTGTTGTTCAAAATCAAACTGCTTCATGTCTAAGTTAGCATTTACTTGAGCATTAAACATAGCTGCTGATTGTTGATTACTTAGATTAGCTAGGCCCATCTGTTGGGCAAGCTGTGCATTAACTTCCCCAGCCCTCATACGTTTCTCAAACATTTCTAACTGAGCTACATTTTCAGCAGACATGCTTTCAGAATCAGCTTGATTCTTAGATTGAAGATTTGCTAATTCTATTTTTTCTTGCATACTTAACTTAGCTAAGTCTGCTCTTTGCTTAAACTCTTCGTTCTGAGACATAACTTGAACATAATTGTTCAACTCTTGAAAACGAAATCTATTTTCTTCAGTAAAGTTTGCAGCATCTGTAGAAATTCTATCTTGAAGCTCAGCAAGTTCTATCTGTTGTTCGTTAGCTAGATTAGCAAGATCCATCTGTTGAGCCAACTGAGCATTAGTCTTTCTAAAGTCTACTAAAACATTTAAGTTAGCAAGACGTGTCTGCTGATCTGCTGTCATATTAGCTCTAGAAGTTGCGTTCTTTTCAGAAAGTTCTGCAAGCTCTACTCTTAAAGCAGCATCTAAGTTAGCTTTTTCTACATCTTGATTCAGTTCCGCCTGTCTAATTTTACGAGAAATTTCTGCATTATATTCGGCAAGTAAAGACTGCTGAGAATTACTTAATGATTCTGAGTCTGCTCTATTTAAAGCTTCTAAATTAGCTAATTCTATCTGCTGTTTATTGCTAAAATCCTGTGCTATAATCTGTTGACGCATTTGTGCTTCTTGAGTAGCTTCTTGAAGCCTAGCGTTTAAGTTAGCAAGCTCTACTTTTTGTGCAGCGTTTAAGTTATCTGAAGAAGCATTATCTGCAGCCGTCAATTCAGCCAAAGAAATTTTTTCATCTGAGCTAAAATTAGCTAACTCAGCTTGTTGCCGAAGCTGGGTATTTTCTGACATTATACGAGCATAATTTTGAAGTCTCGTTAATTCAAAACGATTAGCTTCAGTAAAGTTTGCTGCGTCTGCTGCTGATCTGTCAGCTAACTCAGCCATTCTAACCTGCTGCTCATTAGACATATTTGCCATATCCATTTGTTGAGCAAGCTGTACGTTAGTCTTTTTAAAATCTACTAAAGTTTGTAATCTTACAAGACGTTCTTGATTTACAGAAGACATCTTATCCCGAGAAGCTACATTTAATTCAGTAAGATGTTTCAGTTCAACTTGAAGTCTGCTATTTAAGTTAGCTTTCTCCATATCTTGATCGAGGTCTGCTTGACGCATAACTTTATCTATTCTAGCGTTATATTCGGCTAATCTCATTTGTTGATCAGCACTCATATTTTGGCGTTCTTCAGCATTAAGATATTCTAAATTTGCTAAATCTTTTTGCTCTGCGCTACTAAAAACACTAAGAGTAGTTTCTTGCCTCTGTCTAGATTCTTGTTGTGCCCTTTCCTGCTCAAAACTCTTACCAGTCAAACGCGCAGTTTCTTCTAACTGTTTAGAAGTTACAACTGCTTGCTGCTCAAATTCACCTTGTCTTATTTTAACCTGCTGAGCCATCTGTGCTGTTTGAGAAGCTGCTGTCTGCATATTAGCAAGATTTGCAAGACGTTGAGAAGCCACCTGTCTAGATCTTTGAAGATTAGCTTGTTGTCTATTATCAAGATTTTGCTCTGCTCTACGTTGTAAAGCTTGTGCATTATCCTGAGCCATTGGTAAAGCACTTTGAATAATCGCATTAAATAAAGCATCACGACCTACTGTAGAAGCAGACAAACCTCTACGAGCCATCATCTGTTCTACAGCAGCTACTGCAGGTCTTGCCCATAAAGGTGTATTACCTTCTTCCATACCAGCAAGAAGACCTTCCATCTGTACAGATACTAAAGCTTCTTCAGGAAGAGCCGCCACTGCTGCCTTAACTTCTTGAGGTTCATTGTCTAATTGAGCCGTTACCGTTGCAGGATCATCTAGAACAGCGGCTGTAATTTTTTCTGGAAGATCAACAACTACTTTTGCCATTCCTTCGGCTGCTACGGTACGCTCATTTCCAGTAACTGCTTGCATTTCAGCAGCAGCCATAGTAGGAATACCGCCAATTTGTGAAGCATCACCTTTTGGAGGTTCCCCAAGAATAGCTTCTCTACCTTCAAGATCTATAGGAGGTGCTTCTCCAAGCTGTCTCTCAATCCTTTTAGCAGCTTCTCCTGTTTTGGCTTCTCTTTCTTTAACTAACTCAAAAGCTGGTAAGTTTTCAAGATTAGTTTCTTCAGCAACTGCTGGGCCAAATTCACCAGCAGTCAACGGACCTCTTGTTTCTTTTAGTGCCGGGCTAACATCGTCCATTGTTGCTGCATCAGGAGCATCCACTTCATTAGCTGTCCTAGCTTCTCTTGTTTTAAACCCAAGAGGATCAAATTTATCTATAGCTTCTTCTTCAGCTTCGGGCGTCTCTTCTACACCATAATATTTTGCCTCTGCTGCAGTCTCTCTGGGAGCCGAACCAAGACGATCTTCATAGTCTTTAGTAGCTGCGTCGCCTGTCTGTTCTTTTCTTTTTACTATTTGATCTTTATATTCAGGAAGATCTTCTAAGGCAACCCCACGCTCTTGAGCAAGATCAGTAAGTCTTGCAATAACTTCTGGCGATATTTGCCTACCAGTTCTAGTAGTTACAGTAGGATCATCTACATCTGCAATCTCATAAGTTTCATCAGTAGTAACACCTTCAGCATATTCAGAAGTTACTTCGGGCTGTTTATTAAGCCATTTTTCATAAGCGTTTTTTTGGGCACGATTATTCCACATCTGTCCATCAGAAGAAAAAGTAACTCCCTCAATTCCTGAAGATGTTGGAATATTTTTAAAAATTTCAGTATCTATAAATCTTTTTCTCTGTTCTTCAGGAGAAAGTTTTCTTCCCGGCCTTTCTGCAGCGGTTGCTTTTGCGGCTGCTTCTTGTTCTGCGTTTCTTTGTGCAGCAGTAGTAGCAGTTACATCAGCAGAAGAGGCTGTAGGTTCTTTTGAAACAGTTCTAATAGCAGCTTCAGTAGCAGCTAAATCTTTAGCTTCATCAGCATCATAAGTTGCAGCTTCTAAATCCGTTTCTGTGGCTGGTGCAGTTTTTAACCATTCTTCATAAGCATCTCTCTGAAGTGGATTAGGCCACCATTGACCGTCAGAAGATTGAGACATGACATTAGGTGCTACAAGATCTTCACCCGATTTAAAAGCATCACTATCTATAAATCTTTTTTTCTGTTCTTCAGGTGTTAAAGTTCTTCCGGGAAGATCGGCTCTTGCCACTTCTCCCGTTTCTGCTGTAATAGCTGTAGGATCGTCAACTGCTGTTGCTGTTGCTTTAGGAGCAGTGTCATCTGTAGCTAATTTTTCAATAGCATCTTCTTCAGTTATAGTACCTTCAGGAAGAGTTTTAGTACCGTCTTCACCTTCTTTTAAGATAGTGTCTACTTCTCTTTTTAAGTTTGGAGAAAGACCTCCTTCATCATCATAAAGATTTTCTGCGCTTTTAGTCACATCATCTCTTATAGGGCTTTCAATCATAGTTTCCTCTTCAGTAGTAGTAGTAGATTCATTAGAAGTATCAACAGTTAAATCATCATTAACGCCAAGGTTTAAATTTATAGAGTTAGAGGGTGTACTACCACCATAACTAAAATCTGTCTGATTTTTTTTCTTGTCGGCAGCTTCTTCTAATTCTTCAGCAGCTTCTTGATTTTCTTCATACTCAGCTTCTTCAGCAGCTATTTCATCGTCAGTTTTACTAGCAGTTTGTGGGTCCATTGTCGCATCAATATCTGGAGCTTCATTAGAAGTAGTAGTTGCCGTTTCAGCTTCTTCAGCAGCTTTTCTAGCTTCTTCAGCAGCTTTTTTAGCTTCTTCAGCAGCTTGATAATCAATATATTTTTGCTGTCTAATTTTTAATCTTTCAATTTCACGATTACGCTTTTTTAATTCTTGACCCATAACTTGAGAGAACATTGGAGCAGCAACACCCCTACTTTTTCTTATATGAGCTACTAATCTCTCTCTTCTGGCCTCTAAATCTGCTATTTCTGAAGAATAATCTTTAGGCACAGAAACTTTAGCAGCTTCAGTCTGTTTAAAATTTTCTGACTGCATATCTTCAGAAATTACTACATTATCAGAATCAATTTCATCTGTAGAAGTAGCAGAAGTAGTTGTTTTATTATCATCTGTAGAAGTAGTTACTTCATCATCATCTTGACCTATAGTAACAGAACCTTCCATTAAACTAACACGACCACCAGACCTCAGATCCTGTCTGGAAATACTAGCACGCGCTCTAGATTTTTTAAAGCTTTTAGTATTTCTCTGAGATCTTTTCTTACTCATATTAAATCCTTAAATAATGTAACTACTATAGCCCCTGAGGTAGTGAGGACCGTGCCAATAAGTAACCATGCCACGCGCTCCCAACGGGCTGCATGCGAGTCAGTCTGCTTTCTAAGCTCTCGTAATTCATAGGTCGCCTCCAGCCATCTTTCACCACACTCTTTTTCGTGTTCTGCGATTTTCTGGAGAGCTTGCATAGCGAGTTCATTGGGAGATATTTCACTCATTAACTAGCTACGTAAGCTTTACCATTTGTAATAGCGGCATTACAGGCTGTCATATCCTCAGAGCCCCAGTCCTCAAGAGCAACCATGATTTCAAGATGTTCTACGTTTCTTGAAACGGTGTCTTTAAGTTCTTCGGCTGTTTCTTCAGAATCTGATCCAGTCCTGATGGCATCAATCAGGGCAACTGAATGCCCCATCGCTGTGTAATCTTGAGCTTTCTGTTCGGTAGTACGTGGTTCTACTGCCATAGTTATTATCCTTCTAGTGTTGTAATTCTTGCGGTTAGTGATTCAATCAATGCTTGCTGTTCTTGGATAGCTTTCACAAGGATTGGTATTAATGCGCTTTCTGCTACTTCCTGAGAACCATCTTCCCTATCGTCCCAGAGCTTAAAACCATCTTTGATACTGTCGTCAGCATCTATAGCCGCCTTAACTTCTTGAGCTATAAATCCGTGGTTTGTCTGAGAGTTTTTGAAAACTTCAGTTGAGTCAGCTTCGTAGGCTCTAAAGGTTTCTGGTAGCTCGCCAAGAGTTTTGTACTTGAAAGTTCTAGGACGCAGCGCATTAATAAAGTTAAGCCCAGCAGACGAATCTACAATGTCTTTCTTGTATCTTTCGTCGGAGACGGTGGACCATGTCGCAGTTCCATGCGCGGCTCTGATGTCGTTGCTGCCCTCACCTAGTGTGGTGTATCCAGCGGCACAGTCTAGGTTGTAACCAAGGCCCATTGCTTTTTCGGAATCTGTGGCCGTTGTGTCGCAATATGCCCCGACAAGTGTATTGTACTGCCCCGTTTCAAGGTCAGTTGCTGTTACCCCGGTGCTATAACCCACTAGGGTATTGGCATCACCCGTAGTTATGGCCTGTCCCGCCTTATAACCGACACACACGGTGTTGTTTCCGTCGAGATTAGACTCCATCGAAAAGGCACCAACAGAGGTGTTAGACCCAGCGGAAGTCGCTTTTTCTAGCGCCGAAAATCCAAGAGCAGCGTTGTAGTTTCCAGTAGTCGCAGAAGAGGCGCCACCCCCGCCAGCGTTGTAACCTACAATCGCGTTGTATTCGGCGGTAGTAGCTTCTTCTCCAGCGTAGTTGCCTACATAGACGTTCTGATCGCCCTCGGTAAGCATCTCTGCTGCGGCAGTGCCAATAACTACGTTGCTGTGGGCACTGGTATAACTTTTAAGTGCGGCATAACCGATGGCGGTGTTGTACTCGCCTGTCGCAGCGGAAGCAGAAGCTCCTCCACCAGCCATATGACCTAGAGCGGTAGTCCCGTTTGATGTGGTTATTTCTTCTCCTGCAAAAGCCCCGAGAAGCGTATTGGAATCTCCAGTGGTGATTTCTTCACCCGCTAAATAGCCCACTGCGGTGTTGTAGTTAGCAGACCCGCTCTGATCCTTTAGAGACCCGTACCCGACAGCAGTGTTGTAGTTGCCGGTAGTATTCGCCATCATCGACTGAGAGCCTACCGCCACGTTGTAAAACGCGGTGGTATTAACTTTTAAGGCTTCTCTACCAATGGCGACGTTGTGCATCCCGTTCATTGTCGCCCCATTTTCCCCATACATCGCGAGGTATCCCATTGCCACGTTGGAATGCCCGGTAGTTGTGAAGTAGAGAGCTTGGGAACCCATAGCCGTGTTGAAACTAGACGTTGTTAATTTTGCTCCAGCAACATAACCAGAAACCGAATTATGAGTGCCGGTGGTTACTGAGTTCATTGAAGCACGACCAAGCGCCGTGTTGTAATCTCCTGTCGTTTCAGCAGCATTGGAACCGAACGACGCATAACCGATGGCCGTGGAGTAAGCTGCAGTAGTGGCCTTATTCCCCGAGTTGTATCCTATGAAGGTATTTTGGCTACCAGTAGTAACATCTCCTCCTGCGTCGTATCCCACCGCAGTGTTATAAGAAGCTCCGTTCTGGTTGGCTAAAGCACTCCTACCAATAGCTGTTGCGCCAGACGCTGTGTCTTCTGCGCTAAGAGCGTTATATCCTACAACCGTGTGGTCACTGCCTGTTGTAATTGCGTCTCCAGCTTGACCGCCAATTAAGGTGTTTTTTATCCCAACAGTCAGAGCGTACCCAGAGTCATAACCAACCGCCACGTTGTACATGTCTGCATTGCCAGCAGGATTCATGGTATAGAGAGACTGAAAGCCGACCGCCGTATTTCTATCCCCAACAGTGTTGCTTCTAAGTGCCCTGCCGCCCACAGCGATATTTGTATTTCCCGTGGTATTAGAAAAAAGGGACTCATCACCCAAGGCAGTGTTAGCGTTTCCCGTGGTATTGGCGTACAAAGAACTATAGCCAACAGCCGTTACAGTTGAGCCTGTAGTGTTGGCAGTTAAAGCCTCCCTCCCTATAGCTACATTATTGGATGCGGTGGTGTTTGCGTCCAGTGCGTAAAAGCCGACTGCTACATTTGATCCGCCCGAAGTAATTGCCCCTCCAGCCTGAGAACCAACCACCACGTTGTACTGCGCAGACGTGGCAGCATCCAACGCTTGATAGCCAATAGCTACGTTGTTGTCAGCCGAAGTTGCTGCAATCATGGCATTTTTACCAAGAGCAACATTAGAGTGACCGTCTTCAACCGCTTCTAGGGTAGAGTGGCCAAGAGAAGTATTCCCGGCCCCAGTGGAGGCGCTAGAAGAAGCTCCTCCGCCAGCGTTATAACCAACGGCAGTGTTGTAGTGACCTGTTGTAATTTCCTCTCCAGCAAAAGCTCCTATAAGAGTGCTTTCTTGTGCAGAGGTCAGCATCTCTCCTGCGGAAACACCGACAGATGTATTATAGTCTCCAGTAGCCTCAGTATTTGCTCCTCCAGAATCAACGCCTACTGCGACATTGTAACTGGAAGTCGTAACTTTGCCCCCAGCGTTATGCCCTACAAAGACGTGACCGTCCCCTGTAGTAACGTCATGGCCAGCCTCATGGCCTACTGCGGTGTTGTCATCTCCTTCAGTCAGGTTGAATAAAGCATCGGCACCGATAGCCACGGTATTTCCGGCAGCAGTTGCCGTATACATAGCATAAGTACCAACAGCGGTATTACGGTCGTCCGTCAAAGCTCCACGCATGGACTGGTAACCAATCGCTACGTTATAGGATTGGCCTACATTTCCATCTAAAGCATAAGAGCCTAACGCGGTGTTGTACTGTCCGGTGGTTATACTAGACCCAGCATTAAACCCGACAGCTACGTTTCTATTTCCCGTAGTCAAAGCATCTAAAGAGTCTCCCCCGATACCAACGGTCTGATACGCCGTAGTAGCGGATAGACCAGCATTCTTACCTGCAAAGACGTTCTTATTTCCAGTGGTTAAAGAGTACCCAGCCTGATAACCTATAGAAGCATTGTAATCACCTGTTGAAGTTGCGTTAGCACCCCCCGACTGATAACCAACAGCTACATTACTGCTTGCTGTAGTTACTTCGTCTCCAGACAAACCTCCAACAAAGACATTCCACTTTCCAGTGGTTAAATCGTACCCAGCATTCATGCCAACTGCCACGTTATACATGTCTGCGTTGCTATCAGGATTCATGGCAAAGAGAGCGTTGTTGCCGACGGCCACGTTGCGGTCTCCGACAACATTGCTTTTCATCGCGTGAGTTCCAATAGCGACATTAACGTCACCAGTCGTCACGGCTTCAAGAGCTTGCGCACCTACGGATGTGTTGTAGCCTGCTGTTGCTGCCGATGCTGAAGCACCTCCACCTGCTCTGAAGCCTACAGCGGTGTTGTAGTCTCCAGTGGTAATTTCCTCCCCAGCTTCAACGCCTATCGCCGTGTTGTAATTAGCGGCACTGTAGCCGGTATTACCGGAAGGATCAGAACCAATCCAGATTGAGTTGTTTTCTTTAAGCGCCGGGTCAAGGACGTTGAGTTCTGCTGCGGTTGCAGAGACTGTGGTACCATTAATAGAAAATGCGTCAGTTTCTAAAGTGCCGTCAACATCGACGTTGCCGCTTATATCTAAAGAAGCTGCTGCAACTTCACCGGGAAACGTGGCGTTCTGCGAAGAGTCCAGCGTCAGCGCAAGAGTGCCTTCAGTGCCAAATCGCATCTCCCGAGTATTAGATGTTCCATCGCCGTGGTAATACTGTATGTAGCCGTCATACCGACCAGCATCCGTGCCGCTGTTATCCCCGAACCACAGCTTGCCCGTCCCACTGGTACCCGAACGAATCTGAATTGTTGGAGTACTATGTGAGCTACTACCAACCTGTAAAGCAACGTCAGTACTGCCTAAGGAAATAGCACCGCTGCTTACACCAACATTCCCAGCGAACGTGGCATCTCCAGTACTGGATATAGTAAGAGAATCAGTAGACCCTGTAGTCAGCCCTGTGGACGCATTGCGATTTGCGCGACCAAGCGTTAGTTCTCCCGCAGTATTGCGGAGGTACACCATCGGTGTTGATCCATCAGCAGTATCCGTATCATCTAAAACAATACTACCACCTGAAGAATTTCGCTGATAAATACCCGCTGACCCTTCAACATCAACGTTCCCAGCAAATGTGGCTTTCTGGGATGCATTAAGTGTCAATGCATTTGTACCACCAACTGCGAGAGCAAGCTCACCATAGCCACTTGATGCATTTATTTTATGTCCCGCATTGTCATATGATCCACTAGTTTGATACTGAGTAAATTTGAGTTGGCGACTAGAGGTGTCATCACCTAAGACCGCATACTCCGAGTTGACTCCAACATCTGTTCCAGAGGTGAGCGTAGATGCCATATTAACAGCACCGTCAATGTCTACTACATCAAGGTTTGTAGTGCCATCAATATCCACATCACCAGAAATATCCAACGTAGCAGCATCTAACTCACCAGTAATCGTAAAGTTGCGAATGCCTGTGTAATCTTTGTTAGAATCAAGAATAACTGCTTTAGAAGCTATAGCAGTACCTATAGCAGTACTTCCTAAGTCTAAGGCGTTTAGTTCACTTAGTACGGCTGTTATACCATCTAGGGTATTAATCTCAGCCGCTGTGACTGTTACACCGTCTAAGATATTAAGTTCAGCAGTAGTACTAGTAACACCGTCTAAAATATTTAATTCTGCTGCAGTGCTAGTAACACCATCTAAGATATTTAACTCAGCAGCAGTAGCAGTTACAGAAGTTCCATTAATAGAGAGTGCATCAGTTTCTAAAGTTCCGTCAATATCGACGTTACCACTAATGTCTAGCTCAGTTGCAGTAAGACTGCCGAGAATCGTCATGTTCCCGGAGGTATCCATTATTACTTCGTCACTGCCAGTGTTGTTGTAGTTAATCCTGAACGAATCGTCAATGTGCGTGTAAAGCGCGTAGTAGTTTGCTTGATCGTCGGTCGTGTAAAGGTAGAGCTTAGAGTTCAGACGAGCAATATCACCAACAACTAACGTAGATGCCATATCTACAGCACCATCAATATCTACGACATCTAAATTAGTAGTACCATCAATATCCACATCACCTGAAATATCTAAAGAACCTGCATCAAGTTCTCCAGTTAATGTAATATTTCTAAAACTTGATACATCTTTATTAGAGTCTACCGTAACTACTTTACTAGCTACTACTGTACCTACAGAAGATCCAGTATCGCTATAGTTAAGTTCTGCTGCAGTAGCTGTTACACCGTCCAAAATATTTAATTCGGCGGCTGTTGCTGAAATGGCAGTACCATTAAAATTTATAGCATCTGCATAAAGAGTACCATCAAAATAACCATCTTTAAATTCTAAAGATGATGTACCAAGATCAATATCATTGTCTTGTACAGGTACAATAGCACCGTCTTGAATCCTAATCTGTTCTACAGCACTGCTAGAGACCTGTACAAAGAATCCCCAGCGGTTATTAGTACTATCTACTACAATCTTATTGAGAAAATCTTGATCTCCGATAGTATGAATATTACCGCCTTCTCCAGAAGTTCCATCGTGTCTATGACCAGTAGTTCCAGAAGAAGCATAAGAAAAAGCATTTACAAGCCTATTATACTCATTGTTAAATAATGAAGCACTAATTGTGTCTCCATCAGAAAAACTACTCTGTCTTGTGTAGCTGGTGCCTGCCATATTATCTCCTATTAGATGGTGTATAATCTATATACATGCCATTTATTGCGTAAGGTGGATTAGAATCCTCTGTTCTTAATCTAAAACTTGTAGTGTGTCCTCCTCCCTGTACAGCCTGCCTTACCATAGGATCATTGGATGCTCCAAAGACACCTGTACCTAAAAGAGATTCTCCGAAGATAGCTGGTAAAGGAACTGAAAGAAGAGTATAGTCATCTGGTTGAGGATGATCTGGATCTGCATAATTATAACGAACTCTTAAAACAGGCTGTGCCGTACCTTCTGGAGTTATCGAAATTTTAAGATAATTAATATTTTTTCTTGTGCCAAAATCTCCAAAGTCATAGTTAGGAGTTTCGTAAGTAGCTCTCATACTTGCAGAAGATCCTTCATGGTAAAAGATATTTCCAGAATCGTGTATGTAGACATAGCCATCATCATCACCATGATATGTTTTCTCTACTCCGTTGCTATTAAAACCTGAAGTTATGGCAGTAGCTTGAATTCCTCTAGTTTCTGACCATTGAAACCCCTGAGATGTTATAGAACCAATAACTCCTTTAGCTTGCGAAGAAGTAGCTCCTGAGGTAGTATAAAATAATCTGTACTGAGATTTTTGCCTTAATACTACACTAGATACCACGTAAGAGTCAATACCATTAGCAATAGTTTCTGTTATAGATACTATCTGTCTGCTTACTGTTCCTAATTCTACGTCACCAATACGCGCAGTACCTGCAATAGTTCTAACTCCATCAGGACTTAAAAATACCAAGTCACCAGCAATTTCCTGAATACTATGATTATCTAAGCAGCCTACGTTTTTAGTCACAGGCACTACAGCTATACTAGAAGAATCATTGATATTTACTAGTTTATAAATACTGTTCTTACAAAAAATAATAAGATCGTCTCTGAATGACTTTAAACCTATAACCTTATCATCAAGTTTTATACTTCCAGAACCTGTAGCAGTAAAGTCGTCTATATCGTTGGTCCCACTATAGTAAATAGTATTAGGGTTATTAGAATCTCCAGAAACGACATAATGTTTATCGTGTATCACACCTGTGATAGGATATACAGTACCGCTTACAGTAACTTCTTTAGCAAAATAAGTTCTGTTGCTTAATGCTCCCGTACCTGTCATTTTAAAATAAAAAGGTTTAGTAGCAGAGGCTTCATCAGTAATTAAAAGTTCCCCGTACTGAGTATCACCCTCATAGAAAGCAAAATTACATTGGTTTTGATTTGTTCTGGCTAAGGTAGATCTTCCTGTAAAAGTAGAATAGTCATCTCCTCCACCAGCTACAGAATCTCTATTTATCTGCAGCCACGTTTCACCATCTAAAGTAAAATATATATTTGTTCCAGAGCAAGCTATAAGACCGTCTGCATAAACAAAAAGACCTAAGATAGCATTAGTACTGTTAGGTCTTGTAGCATCGCTGCCACCAAAAGGTTCAAAACCGTTTATTCTTCTGTATCCGCCATCTGAATCTACTTCAAAGTTTTCAAGCTTTGTAGCAAGACCCGGATTAGAAAGCATTTCAAACTGATTTAAGTTTGTGTTTAAGCCTCCTTTACAGGATACACCAAAAGGTAAAGACTGTGGCATTAGACGAACCTAATCCTATCATCTTTAAAGTAACCGGGATCAGGTTCCATAAGATGGAGCCTCATGTTCTTTAAATTTCTTTTATAATCCTCTAAAGCAAAAGCAGCACCTTGAGCATTATCATTAAACTGGTGTATATAGTACCTAGCTTTACTTATAATTACAGGAACATATACATCAGGAAAAACTACTTCATCTGAATATAAATCAAGCTTTGTAGGCTGATTAAAAGCAAAAAACCAGATTCTGTAAACTTGATCTGGTATAGGACTCAATCCAAAGTTTCTAGCGTCGGGACTTCTCACAACTCTGCTAGGTACACCATATGACTGAGTATCTGCATCGTCTAAGTTTTCTGAAACTCTAAAATAATCTTTCCATTCTTCAATGGTAGTATGTCTTAAGTTACGTGCAGTATAAGGAGCAGATTCTCCGCTTACGCCTACAGTAGTAAGATAAAAGTTATCCCAGTCTATATAACCATAGTCTCCTAAAATAGAAGAACTCGCAGGCTTTAATTCATACCAACGTGTACCCGCCACTGTTTCTATATAGGTGTTACCATACATAGGATCAGTAGCTCCACTTTCGGCTACAGACAAAAAAGGCCACTGAGGTTCTTCATTAACTACATCTAAATAGGCTCTATTAATAATATCTTTTACATGAGTTTGTACACCTACAGAAGACGCAAAAGTAGCTGAAGTTAATTCAACTTCATTTACTTCTCGTAAGATCTCATTACAAAGCTGTAGGTAAGTAGTAGCCATTAGTAAGTTACGCTATTATTTTTTCCAGCTTTAGAAGCACAGATTTTTTCCATTGCAAAAATATCGGCTCTTACTTTACCGCCGTGCATTCTTCTATCACGGGCTTTCTCAGCCGCCTCTTTACCCTCTTTAGTATAGGGATATTTTTTACCATCAACCATCGGCATTATCTTTCTCCTTTAATCTTGATCAGATTCAAAAGTTTTAGATGTTTCTCTTGCAATCTCAAATTCACTTTTAGGTCTATTTAAAAGAGGATCTTTTCTAAAGATACGATCATAGTTCTCATCGTATGCAGCTTTATTGAAACCTTTCCTAAACCTACTTTCTTTACTTGCTATAGTTCCAGTAGACAATACAAATGGTTTTTCATCAGAACCTATTTGAGCCATTAAATACTCCTAAAGATGGGGGCCACCGAAGCAGCCCCCGGTTTAGTTTAGTCAATACCGTAGAAAGAAGATACGAGAGCTTCGCCGCGAAGGACTTTTGCTCCGTAGACATGCAGACCACGGACAATATCACCAAAGCTATCAGGATCACGAATGACCTCAGAGTTGGTAATAGTCTGTGCAGTTGCCGTAGAACTGATATGACCAGCAATACACTTACCTGCTGCGTTAGACGTAGCGGCAATGTTATTGGTCTTGTACATATCAAAACCACGAAGCTTGCCAGAGCTTACCAAGCCATTACGGATGGAACCCTGACCTGCGTTATAGTCAACTGACAAGAGCTTAGAAGAGCTTTGTACAAGGACTTCATAGAACTCGGGGTTAGCCAAGAACCAGCGTCCTTCTTCAGGAACATTCTGCTCATCCAAGAGACGTGCCATGTGAGACAAAACGTCAATAGGATCATGCTCAGAAGTGCCAAAGCCGATGTCCAAGTTACCAGTACCGTCAAAGGTGCCTGCTGCAAGGTCAGTTGCGTTGTCAGAACCTAAGACATGGTTGGGGCTAGATGCAGATACACCAGCAAACATCGTAGCAATTACACCTTCATCGAAGGCATCACGCAATGCGTATGCAGCCGAAGAAGTTGCAGCTTCTCGCCAGTTAATGTGCGACATGTTGCTTTCAATATCATCAACGATGAACTTGAAGGCGTTAGCCGTATCCACAACCAACGTAACCTCTTGGTCCGTCAGCTTGGTAGCCGTTACATCTTGTCCTCTTTCATACTGGTAAACAGTGATTTCAGGCTCTTTGATAATGCGTACACTATCGCCAAACGATGCAATTTCACCAGCATAGTCAGTATTCGTAATAGCTTCTGCTACAGAAGATTTACGAAAGAAGTTAAGTACCTGCTTAGAATAAACCTTAGGCAGGAAGAATGAGTTCGTTTGGCCTGCTACAGAGTTAGCAAAGTTAGCGTTAGTATCTGTGCTAGGCTCAAAGAACTGGTCGGATTGGTTATAAGCCATTGTTATGTACTCCTATAAAAAACATAAGTTAGGCTACTACGCGACCCTCAGTCAAAGCTTGTTGAATTTCTTCTTCATATTTATCAAACTGATCAAGGGACATAGCAGCAATTTCCCGTTCAGTCCAGATTTTAGGTTGACGAGCATCTACAGAGGTTGTTTTAGTTGATACCATATCTGCTGCCGAACCTTGCGGCTGTTGCCGTCTGGGCTGTGTTTGAGATATGCCATTTTCCATTTTATAAAGATCAATAGCTTTTGAAGCTAAAGCAACATTATCAGGATTATTATAAATCCAATCTTGTATTTGTTCAGGTTGCTCTCTAGCCCACCCATGAAAGTTTTCATCGCCTCTAATATCTTCAAAGTCAGGATGTCTTTCCCTCAAGGAATTTTCTGCTTCTCTTTGAAGAACTTCAGACTCACGCTGTCTAATAGACTGCAACTGAGATTCAAGTTCTGATACTTGGCGTTTACTTTGTAAGTGTGCTACAGTTTCAACTGTATTATACAAATCAGGGTACTGTTGTTTAAACTGCTCCAGATCTTCAACAGTTCTGGGAGGTTCGTACTGAGGTTCAGCGGCTCTAGCTTGAGCTACCAATTCCTGTTCCTTTTGTTTAAACTCAGAAACCTTATTATCATAATGTCTTTTTAGATCATCGTATCTCTTTTTATAATTGTGAGACGTTTCTTCCTGAGGGGCTTCTTCCGAGGTGGCCTCAGGTTCAAAAAATAATCCGTCTGCATCTCCCATGCTAGGTTTGTCTGGCGTGTGCCAATGTTTTTTAGCATTATATGGGTTAGGTTGTTCTGACATACTCTTTCTCCTTCACGGGGCTTGTGTCTTGCAAGGTAGCCATAATTCTTTTATTTGGCCTATAAAAAAATATGGGGCTTGTCTTATCAAGGTAGCCGTAAAAATTTATCGAACGCTAGGAATCCTATTGGACGCCATCATAAGTCTTGTGACCTCATCATCAGTAGATTCTTCTACTTCAGATTCTTCAGGTCGAGACAATAGTCCTCCTTCGTTCTTTCTTTGTAATCCACCGTCATAGGCACGTTCAGCATCATCCATCATTCGTTGGAGATTATCCGCACCAATCTGATCAGTGGCTTTTTTGGTCATAACAAATTCTCCATCACTAAGTCTAGCGGGGATAGAATCTGATACTCCCGTTCCCGGCCCTTCTACTTCTCCAGAGCCAGAAAATTCTGAAGCAGTATCTACAACTTTGTCAAAGATTTGACTAAGCCTAGAATCTTCTGCTAATGTTTCCATTAAATATTCTTGTTCTTCAGGTTCTAAAGCTTCTGAAAGAACAAAATCAATATAATCTTCTTCCATTTCATCATCAGGAAGTTGTGTTTCTTCTGCATTTGCCTGATCTTCAGGCGTGTAAGTATCTATCGGGACTTCTTCCATTTCAGGAGGAATCATTAAGGAACCTTCTGCTTTTTTATTTCTTTCTTTCATTTTAGCTTCCATAAAGTCTCGATACATTTTTAAAGTTTCTTTTTCATCTTTGTCTAAAGAACTTTCTTTTTTATCACCAAAGGTAACTTGATCGTGCAATCTAGCACCTTCGGCCATCATGCTAGAATCTTCTGGAGCAAAACCTTTTGCGCCCTCTATAACTAAAATACTTTTTCTACCCATCTCTAGACTCCATCATTTGTTCAACATTAACCTTCAACTGCTCTAGGCGTTCCAGCGAACTCACCCTCCCCTGGCTGCGGTACACCTCCAGTTCCGATGTTGCCCCCACCAGTACCTGTAGCTCCAAGGTCTTGAGCGCCTGCAGGTACTCCTTCAGCGGCTCCCATGCCTCCGGGTTCTTGACCACCGGGGCCAGCTTCCGCGCCAGCGTTTTGTCCAGCATTCTGCATTCCTATAATTTGTGCCATCATAGCCGCTTCTTCAGGATCGTTCAGAAGTTCATCTGGGTCCAGATCCAAGCTGTAAGCAAGCTCGCTAATAAGCTTGTTAATTTTGACAAAAGGAGCTACTGCTGGATTCTGTACGGTCTGTAAGAATGTAGTCAGTCGTTGACTCCTCACCTCTTTCTGCATCAGGCTGTTAGTACCTGTGGCTCTTACTTCTAAGTCTCCTTGTACATCTAATTTACCTTCTAAGAATTGCATATTCCATTGGAAGTAAGCTTCTCCTAAAGGTTTCAAAAGAAAGTCGTCAAGGTTCTTAATAACGGTTTTAATGTTTAATGAAGCTGCTCCTAACAACATAGACATGCCAGAAGCAGTTCTGGTCATACTTTGTACACCCGTTTGACCATGACTATAACTAGGAATACCTGTTTGTTCATCAGCAAGCTGACGGAACTTATCAAACATCATCATGTTTTCTTGAGATGTATTAGGGAACTTCAAGCCGTTGATAGCAGTTCCCGGTACACCTGCCTGCCTTCTAAAAACTTTACCGGGATAGATTTCCATAGACTGACCACCTACTAAAGCAGTCTCGTCTACGTCAAACACAAGAGAACCAGAGAGGGCTAAATTATCAATAGCCATTCTTGCATGACCATTCATAATCTTCTGAGAGTCATCCATGTTCTCTGCTACACCGATACCAAAGAAACTGTAAGGATTCTTCTCATAGCTGAAAGCTTGGTAAGGGATTCTAAAAGGTGTAAAAGGATTCACTACCGCTCTTAAAAGTTCTCCATTACAGATCCAAGCATTAATTTGTACTTCATCTAAGTCATCAATATCTTCTGAAAGTTCCATACCAACTTGGCGACAGTACTCAGCATCCATAACACCCCAATACTCTATCACTTCAAACTGACCAGACTCCTCAGAAGTAGGGTTATCTCTTAACTCATTCTCATAACCTTTCTCTATATAGTTTGGTCCCAGTTGAAGACAATTTCTAATAGCTTCCTTATCAAAATAAGGCATCTTTCCTAAAGCTCGTAGCTGTGTCCTATTAAGTCTGTGCCTATGTAAAACATATTCACATTCGGATAAGCTGGTAGCATTTGGGTCTGGGAAAAAATCCCAAAGACTGACAAACTCAATACGAGGAACACGAACATCAACAGGAGAATACTGTCTTTCTCCTTCGACATCTTCCCAACGATGTAACGTCTTGTTAAAGTTAAATGGGCCTTTAATAATACCAGTCCCAAAAAGTGCGGCCTCAAAAAGCGCATTACGTATTTCACTGGCTCCGTTAGACTCCTCTATCTGATCATGTATAAGTTTTTCCATCCTTCTTGCAGCTTTCTGAGCCGGATTCAGTTCCAGAGCTTCTGCAATAGGTGTGAGGTTTTCTTTTAAAACTCCTGCTTCTTCTGCTTGTACTTCTATAGGAGGAACAACTTCAAATTTACCAGAGCCATAAGTAGCTCCGGGTTTTAAAGTTTTACCATCGCCTGCAAAGCCTACATCAAAAGGATTTTCTGTTTCAGTTTCTCCAGCAGTCGTTTCAAGGCCCGGCGCAGGGTTGTTAATATCCAAGTGAGCATGTTCTGCTACTCCTTCAGGAACTTTAGTTTCAGTAATACCAATAGGAAATTTACCGGAGCCAAAAATAACTTCTATAAGTTGTCCAAAGGCTGCGAGTACTTTAGTCTTAGTTACTTTAACAAATACTCTTGACTTTTCAGATTCTCTGAACTTTACATTTTTAGAATATAAACCTCGGTAATTATGGTACGCATTGAGCCATCTACTTTCATCTAAATCTCTGGCAGACTCAGAAGAAACAAATCTATCGTTTATAAGACCAATAAGGTTTTTACGAAGATTTTCTTCAAGAGTAAGCTGAAGACCTTGTTCATCTTCAACTTTCTCAAAGTAAAGCTCATTAGCTGTTAATGTATTTTCTTCTGCCATATATTAATATCCAAATTCAGCATCTGCTGGTGTATAGGCTTGTTCCATTCTTAAATTTCTAAACTTACTAAAAATATCATTTACTTTAGGACGAGACATAATTAAATATCTTAAAGCATCATAAGCATGATCAGGGGCGTGTGTATCTACGTCCTCTGGATTACTTTTATCTAAAGGAAGACCTTGTAACTCTTTTATAAGATTAGGACAACTGCTAAAAATCTGCAGCTTCGGTCTGCCGTTAGGCTGTATTCTTAAATATTCGTGGATCTGTATCTTACCCTGTATTCTATTTTTATCTGATCTACGTAACTTATGACCAGCTTTCTGTAAAGTTTCTCCTACGGTTGGACCTGTAGTACCTGTCCTATTCCATGCTGCAGTATCTAAAACTCCTTGAACACTATATGGATCTTCTAATTCCATGTTAGTGAGCATAACTGCTAAATCTTCTCCTGTAAGACCCTTTCTGTATAATTCTCTATAAATAATTAGCGTGTTGTCATCAGGATCAATTGTAGCCCAAACACATGCACTTTCTGAAGCATAACCGTAGTCAATACCTTTAACTCTTTCCCAGCTAATAGGAATTTCAAAAGGTGGTATTACATGTACATCTAAATCAAACTCTGTAAATGCAGCACCTTCTGTAACATCCCAGTTACCTTCCAAAAGCTGTCTACGCTGAACTTCTGGAAGTGCCTTGAGCATTTGCTCATAGCGTCCATCTTTTGCCAGATAAGGATTATCTTCCAGTCTGGCAGTAATGAAACGTCGTGTAAGTCCATCATCTCCTGTAAAACTTGTGTTAGGTTCTGATGGACTTACATAACGCTTCTTTACCCAATGTGCCCCTACACCACCGGGGTTAGCGGTACAACGCATGTAGGGCGTTATTTCAGGATCTGTAGTCCTTAAACGTGATGCCAGATAGTTCCAAGAAAACTCTGTGTTTAAATGAGTGATCTCGTCAAAACCTATCCAAGAGTAGGCTTGGCCCTGATACCTATAAACATCTGCATCTCTTTCAAGGAAACCAAACTCCAGCTTTGCTCCGCTGGGAAAGTTCCAAATCTTTTCTACTTCTCTGAACTTACACCCCGGAAAAGCTCTAGGGTAAAGCTCACGGGACTTATCAATAAGTTCCCGAAGTTCTGGCATAGACCTCCTCAGGATTAAAGCCCTGTGGGCTGGCCTATGGCAATATCTCAAAGGATCAACAAGCATGGCATAAGACTTACCACCACCTGCTGCACCTCCGTAAAGAACATCAGTTTCTGAAGCTGCTAAGAAGTCTGTCTGTGGACCATCATTAGGCTGGAATATAACTTCTTTCTTTGCAGCTTCCTGAACAGTCGGTGAAAGTTCTTCAATGTCAGCATCTGTTACAATTTTACCAGCCTTTGTCTCAGTTTTAGGATCTTCGTCAAGCTTTGTTAAAGTCTTGGTTTTAGAATCTAAAGAGTTTTTAGCGTTGGTTAATTGTTTTTGAAGCTTTTTAACTTGTTCTTTTTTATCTCTTACTTCCTGTCTAGCAGCTATCTTAGCCTGATTAGCTCTTGTATAATGATACTTACCTTTGTTACCGACAGCTTTTCTTTCTTCTTTTACGTAGTTTGAAAGAGATTGTATAGATATACTATAACCTTCATGTTCTACAAATAATCTACCTTCTCGGATAGATTTGATAGACCCAGCAACAATGCCTTCTACAACCTTTTTTAATATTTTATATTTAGTTTCGTTGCGGACAAATTGTTTATTAGGTTTATCATCATCATACGCAAAAGGTGCTGTACCCTGTGTTCTTGGTTTAGTTTTCGGTAACTTCAATATCTATAACCTTTTTCGCAGGAAGAATAAATAAAGATCCACCACTCTCATCTACACTAATGTCTAACTTATCTGTTTTACTAACTCCAATACGATCCAGAATAGTTTGGGCTGCTTGTAACTTTACATTGGCTTGAGGAATAGGTTCATCTGATTCCATCACATGTACAAGTTTTAAAGCGGCTCTAGGTGCAGATTGAGCAAGGATCTGAGTGGCTAACTCTATTATTTCATGTTTTAGTGATTTTATAACTTGAAGGTAGCTTCCTTCAGCATAGCCTGCTAAATTTGCTGCTAGTTTTGGATCACCTCCCGTTTGGATTAAACAGTCCAAGAACTTTTGTTGCTTTTCTGTTAAAACACGTTCTGATGATTTCTGTGGTAGATATTTATTCATAACTGCCCATTATATAGCTGAATTTAAGATTTGTCAAGTTTTTATTGACAAAACAAGAAAACAACCCTATAATAGGGAAACACGCCCCACCAAGAGTGTTTTTAAAAGCTTTTAAAAGCTTTTAGAAGTTTTTGAAAGCTTCTAAATAAAAAATAAATATTTATTTAGAAGTATATTTGAAGTTTTTAAAAGCTTTTAGAAAGGTGATCCGGCTAAAAGTTCCCCGAAGGTTGGACAATTTTAAAAGTTGTTGAAATGTTTTTGAATGTATTTACTACCCGGGGGAGGGGTGGTGGCCTCCTGCCTACCCCTTCGAGAACCGTTCGCATTTGCCAAACTTTCACAAATGCGAGTCATTCCCTTTTGGCAACCTTTCCCAAATGCCAGTCCCTACCCTTTGCCAAACTTTCCCAAATGAGAATCATTCTTATTCCCCTTCGCATACTTTCAAAAGGGGCCGGACATTTCCCACGGTTGCTAAAAGCTTGTGAAAATGCGAACCATTCTCATTTGCATTTTCAATACTTTCAAAAACTTGGCACACTTTTTGCGACCCTTACTTGGCACAACTTTTGCACAATGGAATCATCATTATGAGTGATGTGTTACCCTTAGTGTTACCATTCTACCCACACTGTTACCATTCGTAACACTTTCCAGAACTGCCAAAGTATCACATTTTTACTAAGTCATTGTTTTGTATAAAGTTTTAAAACTTGGCACGGAAAATGGTTATATGTTTGGGTAACACACCAACGAGAGCGAACATGGAGACACTGCAATTCAACACCGGCGAACTGTATACGGATCACGGCCAGCGCATATTTGCCAAAGTGGTGGGTCATCACGAGGACAAGCTGATCGTCGCGATGATAGACAGGGACCGCCGCATGGCGGAGTACCTTCTTGTAGATGAGCTTACTCGTGAGCAGGTCATGGAGGAGTATCAATACTCGCGGTATTACTACCCGCCGGTAGGTGGAGACCTCCCGCTGTTTGTTAGCTCGCGCGATTACGAAGGCGAATTTGAGGGATAACACTATGACCACTTCTTTTACTCTCAAGAACCTTGAATGCTGCCTCAACGTCATCGACCTGATGCAGGGTGAGGATGACGAAAAACTGAGGGACCTGCGTGACTGCCTGCTTTTGATGCGTGACACCCAAAGGGTCAGCGTGAGGACTGCCGAGATCGCTGTCGACATCTTCTGTCTGGACCGCATCTACGACATGTCCGAGGGCCGCCCGCTCCGCTGGGAGCTTAATGCACTGGTGAACAGCGCAGCACTCGACGAAGAGGCACGATAGTCGAAACGCCCACAAGGGCGTCTGTAGGGGCTGACCACCCTGCACTGATGATGACAGGTCAAACCAAACAGGAACCACCGATATGATCAACTACAAAGAAATAAAAGGCGGCGTTGATGCTTCTATTGCTCGCGCTATTAACAGCACCGGAAAGGCTCGGCAACACATCCAGCATGCGGCAGTCTCAGTCTTGATCCACACGGCAAAGCATGGCGACTGGCGGAAAGCTGTCACGTTGGTGGAAGGGCTCGGTGATGGCACCGTCCGCGCTGATTCGCTGGTCGCCTACTTTGTCAAGTTTGGCCTGACCCAAGACCCCGAAACGGGCGAGTTCAACGGCTCACGAGGTAAGGCGTTCATTGCGGCCAATCTCGACAAAGCCAAAGCCACAGCATGGAACACTGTGAAAAAGGCACCCAATCCTTACAAAGGCTTTCACTTCGAAGATGCCGTCCGCGCTCTTATCAAGACGGCGACAGCGGCACACGCTGCTAAAGCTTCGGCAGAGTTGGAGGATGACAAAGAGAAGCGTTCCCAGATTCTGGCGCAGATCGACGTGACGCCGGACAACATCAAGGCACTGCGTAAGCTCATCGCAGCATAGAAAAACACGCGGAACGCCTTCACGGGTTCCGCCAGTTTTCCAGTAAGCATCTGCGGATGTTTACCGGAAAGCTGCAAGGGTTTGGCGGTCTTGTTCAGGCCAGCGTTCCCACCAAAAACGTGCAAAACTGAACACGGCAGGGCTGGGCTTGAGTAGTACGGAAAGCGTCGCGCTGGTGGTGGCAGTGGTTCCCAATGGGTCCGCGCCACCTTCCACAAGGTGCGATTGCGGAACGTGCGAGGGCTTGGTCAGGGGTCGAAAGTAGAGCGGCGCATCTTAATTGCTGCCTGAGATAAGGCAGAGCCAGAGTTGTCTGGTGTGTGAATGGCGCGGGGGTTACATCGCAGAATCGTGGCGGGTTCTGGGATGCCTGCGGTATCTAGCTAGTACATAAGGAATTGCGGAACCTTTGGGTTCCCTTTTCCCTATGTCCATTCAATGAGTGGGCATAGTGAAAAGTTGAGGAGTTTTATATTGACTAGACACAGTCCTCAGAAAAGACACAAAACTGCATGAGTCTTGGGTTAAGTGCGACTTTAAACGGGCCCAGTCTCTAACCGGACCGGAGACTTTAATAACTGAAGCCGGACCATGATGTCCTGAGCATGACGTAAAACTGCTCATTTTTTTCCTGTGGGTATTTGTAAAAGTATCCACAGCAAAAAAACTACACAAGGGAGTAAAAAATGACACTGGCAGAAGAGTTTTTTGATTGGGTAGACCGTACTGGTCGTGAGTTTAGGGGCCAAGATCACGAAGCATTGGTGAAATCTTTTAATCCTGACGCTGAGTTTTGGACGCATCGCACCGACCCATTTAGTGATGATACGTACTACTCTGACTTGTCGTGTGTGAAATTTCCTGATGGCAGCATAACATCCTTCAACTACAAAGGTGAGGTTATGCATCTGAGGAGTAAAAGATGACATTTAACGAAATACACTACGAGATTGAATACATTTTGAGCGTAAATCCGCGCTCGCCGGGAGCAAACTTCAAGCATGATCCAGATTGCTTCGCGAGATATTGCAAAATGCAAGAACGACGGATTCTTAAGAGCGTGACCACACAACTGGGTTTTTTCAGTGAGGAGGTGACACGGATTCTTGAGGGCGTGGATCATCCATCATCGCGTTTGTCAGCGGAGGTCGCTGACTGGGAACGCACGCTGCTTGAGGAACGGAGGAATGAAAATAGTTGATCTGGAAACTTACAGAAACCAGAAAGACTTGGTAGAAGTTTTAAAGCTTCTATCACCAGAAGAAGTAGACAATCTCTTTCTATCTGTAGAAGATGACGAAAGATTGACTGAGTATTTAGTTCTACTCATGTACAAGCACAACATCAGGAGATACTGAAATGATTAGACACACAGCGATAAGCTTGGCCGCGCTATTGAGTACTTTCTGTATTGTTTCTGGCGTAATGTTGCTACAGAACATTGCAGTAATGGAATTCCAGATACTAGAGATGGGAGGGACTGTTTCAATTCGCGATAAAATTTTGTCATACTACATGCCAGCAATCTGTATTGTGCTGGGTGTTGTGTTGCAAGTAGTAACTTATAAAATCTACAAAAGGGATTAAAATGAGAATTAGAATAGCCAGAACCGTTAAAGATAACGGTAGACCTGTAGCTTATACTGTAAAAATAGGAGGTAAAAAATTCCCTAAGGGTCATGGGAATTTCTACTTTCCTAAAAATGGTAAGAAGCGATCTGCAATTTTGATGGCTCTTATTGACCACGGATCAGAGTCTAGTTGTGACTGTGAAGAAGGGAACGTGAATGTCTCCAGTTCAAAAGAAAGTTATCTTAATAGGGAAGAGATATGAAAGTTTTAATTGACATAAACGGAGAGCGTTGGAAACTTCACGAAAGATTTAGGGCTGCTCCCGGAAATGATATTTACCCAAATCATTCGCAGATGAATCTCAGCTATGAAGAGGAAGATGCACCAAGTACAGCTTTAACAATCCCTGACTACATCGCAGACAGGTGGATCAAAGGTGAAATAAAGGTTAAAGTAAAATGAAACTTTTAGATACAACAGGCGATAACACAAAGCTAGACAAGACTAACAAGGGCAGTGAGTACAGGGTAGCAGGACTCACATTGTTTCCTGATGACAAGCTATGTCCTGCCAGACACATAGCAGAGTGCGCTGGTCCATGTTTGCAGAGTTCTGGGCGTGGAGCTATGTCTAATGTCATCAATGGCAGGAAAGCTAAGGCTGAGTTCTATCACAACGATACTGCCGGATTCCTTGACCAGCTTCGCAAAGAGATTAAAAACTTTGAGAAGCTTTGTATTAGGACAGGAAAGAAACCTGCCATAAGATTGAATGTACTTAGTGACATTCAGTGGGAACGTCATGGTATTCCCCAGGAATTTCCTAACGTATTATTCTATGACTACACTAAAATATCTAAACGATTGGGAAAAACTCCCAGCAATTACAAGCTGATGTTTAGCTATAGTGGTGCAGACAAATACCAAAAGCATGTGAAGGAGGCACTAAAGACTAACGTACCTATATCTGTAGTTTTTAAAGGCACATTACCTGAAACTTATTCAGGAAGGAGAGTAATTGACGGAGACAAGTCTGATTTAGATAACCTGTTTGCTGGCAATGTTGTAGTAGGTTTGCGAGCCAAAGGTAAAGCTAAAACTGACACAAGTAAATTCATAGTGGTGGCAAACACATGACAAAAGACAATTTGATATTTGTCATATGGTTTACACTTTTTATGTTGCTTATATGCACATACGGCTTCTATACAGACATGATGCCATTATGTGATTATCTGATATGCTTGTTTTTAACAACCGTTAGCATAGTCACAGCATTCTTTATGAGGTTTATTGAAAATGATTAACGCAATTTCTATTCAAAATATTAATTCTATCAGCATTCAAGAAGATTCAAACGGTAGAATAATTTTTGTATTCAGGGCTGAAGATGATTACATTAATATTGATTGTGATATTCCCGCGAGCCTTAGTATGACTATCTCTTCTGATAGAAAAATAGATGAAAGTGTACTGCTTTCTACAATGTTGAAAGAGGTAATGGAGTTTGGGAATGACTAACTTATATACTGTTACATGGACCATTGAAGTTTCGGCGGAATCTAGTTTTGAGGCTGCCGAGAAAGCCAGAGAGATTCAACTAGATCCTGAATCTATGGCTGTCGTTTTTGATGTGACTGAAAGGATAGACCTATGCACATAAGCATTCTTAAATACCATGATTTCAAAACTCATTCAGAATTGAAAAATTTAAAACCTGGAGATTGGACTCTTATCGGAGGAGACAAAGATAAAATTATTGAATCACTAAATAAATATATTGAAGGGAGATATTCTATAGAAGAAAACTTAGGAATCTTTGAAGCAAACACTCACTTAATTACTATTGAGAAATGATATGAAAACTCGTGAACTTAATGATTTTTACAAAGTAAAAACTGGTCCTATTCCTGCTACTGTTTCTCGGGGAAGGAACTCAACTTGGAAAAGTGTACTGACTAATATGCCAGTTGGTTCATGGATGCTGATACCAGATAAAAACAAGGCAGGGGCTGCAGATGCGGCTAATAGATATATAAAAGGAGAGTATAGTCTATTGCGCTGTAAAGACCAACGAGCCTACGTACTGATTAGGAAATAATAATGTTAATCATTCGCAAATGTCCTCTCACTGGTGTACAAAACAAAAGAGAGATTGATGTAACAGAAGGGCAACTTAAACTTTGGCATGAAGGAGCATTAATTCAGATCGCCATGCCACATCTAACACCTTCAGAACGCGAGTTCATAAAAACTGGACTAACTGATGAAGCTTGGGAACAGCTAGGGTATAATAGCTAATGTTCAACCATGACGAAGAGATTTGTATTCTCTGTTCTAAAAAAGATTTAAGATATAAAATGTTTTACTTCGACAAGGTGTTATACTGTTACAAATGTACCATGAAAAAATTGAAGATGCGACACTATCAGAACTATTCCAATACTGGCTTGAAAAGGAGCAACTAAATACTGAAAAACCAGAGACGCTTGTGAGCGAGTTCGACAATAAAGCTAAACTTTTTACACGTAATACTAAAGTACATATAACTTTTTCGGATGGATCTAACTATGAACACTTTTAAAATTGAAACTGGACCTGCACCTAAGACTGTTAAGCGTGGAGTTAGAGGCAAGTGGCAACAATTGTTTGCAGAAGCTCAAGCAGGACAGTGGGTAACGATTCCTGCTAAAGAAAGAGACAATGCCAATCAAGCCGGTAACAGGTACAGGAAGGGAGGATACAGTCTCAAGAAACTGGAAGAAGGTGATGACTATATTCTGCAGTTTAAATAAACTTTAACTTTAACCCGCCCCGATGGTGAAATTGGTAAACACAGGAGACTTAAAATCTCCCGGCCTAACGGCCTTGCCGGTTCAAGTCCGGCTCGGGGCACCACCCTTTTGAGAATGATTATGAACGTTAAAGAAATATACGAGTTCTGGAAACTTCTAAAACAAGAAGAAGATTTTAATAAATTCATAGAAAATTCAAAGGTTCTAATATATGCGCTTGAAAATAATACTGACCTTGCTATGCCTGTTGACGACTTCTTTAAAGGTTAATGCTGACAGAAGTCTACATTGCATGGCTCAAAATGTTTACTTTGAAGCCGCATCTGAATCTTTTATAGGTCAGATAGCGGTTGCCCAAGTTGTTATGAATCGTGTAGAATCAGAACACTTTCCAGACAACCCTTGTGATGTTATTTATGAAGGACCATCTTACATTTCTAACAAAGGAAACATACTACCTATTAAACATAGGTGTCAGTTTAGTTGGTATTGTGATGGTAAACCTGAAAACATAACAGACAAAAAAGCTTGGGATTTAGCTGTTAATGTTTCTATGAGAGCATTATTAAAAACTTTACCCGATATAACTGAGGGAAGCTTATGGTATCATAACACCAGTGTTAATCCTTACTGGGCTGTTACTAAAACTAAAGTAACACAGATTGACAATCATATCTTTTACTCCCCGTAGCTCAAATGGATAGAGCATTAGCCTTCTAAGCTAAGGGTTGTAGGTTCAAGTCCTACCGGGGAGGCCACACTCTCCGTAGCTCAACAGGTTAGAGCATCAGTCTTATAAGCTGAAGGTTATAGGTTCAAGTCCTATCGGAGAGACCAATTAAGGATATAAAATGAAAAAACTTTTGAAAATTTCAATATGGACTATAATGATAATAGGCTTTACTGTTGCTTTTCCGGGTATATGTTTATTCCTATTAGGTATTCTCTTAACACAATATGAAGAAGAAACCAATTAAATTTTTAGAAGCTGTTGAAAACGATCCTGAAACTGTTATAGTAGTTCTTGTCGCCGCTGGCTTATTCATCTGGGGGCTTGACATCTTCTAAAAAGTATGCTAAAATCAACTAAATCAATTGCTTACGGAGGTTCACAGGATGATAGAAGATGACATTGATGAGTTCTGGTGTTACCTTTTTGCAATGAGAATTGGTTCTAAGCTTCCAAAAGATAGAGTTAAAAATAAATTTATTACGTTTGTAAAACAGGAGGTGATAAGAGATAATTTAATTTTAAATGAAGAAGAACTTCTAAAACTTTTTATAACCTTTTTAGAAAATCTCTCAGAGGGGTTGTTTCCCCAGAGATGATGTGTAATAATCATTCACTTCCAACGAAGGAGATGTGTTTCAATGCAAAACATTAATGGTATTCCACAAGTGGTAGAAGGTGTTGCTTACTACAGCAGTGTGACTGTAGCGAAGCCAGACTATAGTGGAGAAAAGAATCTGTACATTGTTAATCTAGCGGTGTCTGATGACTTGTTTCAGAAGTTTCAAGACGCTGGGTATAACTGCGGAATGAAGCCTGCAGGGCGTGCGTCATTTACAGAAGATCCTGTAATTACATTCCAGCAGTGGGAGATAGGTGCTAAGGGTAAGCCAAACCGTAAGCCTCGTCTTGTCGATCAAGATAAGAATGATGTTGACGTTGCACTTGGCAACGGTTCTAAGGTTGCTGTACAATGGCGTCACTCCGAATATGGTGATGGTAAGTACCGTCGTCCAATTCTTGAGAATGTTCAGATCATTGACTTGGTAGAGTATCTTGGAGATAATGCTGAGTCTGGTGATTCTGGTGGATCATTAGCCTTTTAAAAGGAGGTAGTATATGGAAGAAGAAGCTAGACCTGTCGTGACTATTAACGACGTAGAGTATCCTGTGGAAGAACTTAGTGATGAGGGTAAGTTTGGTTACTCCCTACTCACTGAGATCGTTCCTGAGATCAATGCGTTGACTAAGCGTTTGGCAGTTCTTAATGCAGCACGTTCTAACATTGCTCAGAACATTGAGCATTCAATTAAAGGAGATGAGGGGGAGTCATAAAGGCTCCCCAACCTTTATATGGCATATGAGAAAACACATGCAGATTGTCCGTCTTGTGGACATAAAAAATGTTTAACTCTTAATACTGATGGTACAGCTTGGTGTCATTCTTGTGCTAAGTTTTACAAAAACTATAAGGAGGAAGTAGGTTCAGTGGAAACGACATCTAGACCTACACTAATAAAAGATAATTCCAGTCCTAATGATGGCGGATTTAATCCTTTGACAGATCGTGGTATTAAATTAGATACCGCTAAGAAGTTTGGAGTTAAGTCTGTTATCAATAGTGATGGACGTGTACTAAAACATTTTTACCCGTACTTCAATGGTTCTGAGGAGGTAGCTTATAAAACTAGAGTTGTAGATTCTAAGGGTTTTCTGAGCAGTGGTCCCATTCAAGAATGTGGCCTATTTGGACAGCAGTTGTGCAATGATACTGGCGGCAAGTACCTTACCATCACTGAAGGTGAGTGTGATGCTATGGCGGCGTATGAGTTGCTTGGTTCCAAGTGGCCGGTGATCTCTATCAAGGGTGGCGCACAGTCAGCAGAGAAAGATGTTAAAGCTAATATAGAATTTCTAGAACGCTTCGACAACATCGTCATTGCGTTTGATGCTGACAAGCCGGGACAAGAGGCAGCGAAGAAAGTGGCTCGTCTGTTGAAGCCTAACAAGGCAAAGATAATGATCATGCCTGAAGGTTTCAAAGATGCTAATGACATCTTGAAAAAGAATGGTCACGGTCTTTTTGTTTCATCTTGGTGGAATGCTAAAACCTATACACCTTCTGGTGTTATGAACATATCTGAGAATAAGGATAAGTTCCATAACCGTTTGAAGAAGGAGTCTATTCCTTACCCTTGGGAAGGTCTTAACAAGAAGCTTGAAGGTCTGAGGCAGGGTGAGTTAGTTACTCTTGCTGGTGGCACAGGTCTTGGTAAAACTTCTGTAACTCGCGAGCTTGAACACTGGTTGATCAAGAACTCTAAAGATAACATTGGTATCATTGCTCTAGAGGAGGACTGGACTAGGACTGTTGATGGTATCCTGTCTATTGAAGCTAATGACAGACTTCACATTGATAGAATTAGAGAGGGTTATTCTCAGGAAGAACTTTCTATTCTATTTGATGATGTCTTTGTGGATAACAACAACAGAGATCGGGTGTGGATTCATGCTCACTTTGGCAGCAATGACATTGATGGAATCTTCAGTAAGCTTCGCTACATGATCATAGGTTGTGAATGTAAATGGATTGTCATTGACCACCTACACATGATGGTGTCTGCTACCTTGGAGGGTGATGAACGACGTTCTATTGATTCCATTATGACACGCCTCAGAAGCCTCGCTGAGGAGACTGGAGCAGGGCTAATACTGGTGTCCCACCTCAGACGTATTGACGGCAACAAGGGCCATGAGAAGGGCGCTGAGACCGACATAAGTCACCTGCGTGGGTCTCATAGCATTGGTCAGGTTTCTGATTCTATTATTACTCTGGAACGGAACCAGCAGTCTGATGATCCAGTGGAGGCTGCTACCACCCGTGTGAGGATTCTGAAGTCGAGGTACACTGGTGATGTTGGTGTCGCTACACACTTGCTTTATGACAAGGAAACTGGTAGGCTCTCAGAGATTGAGTATTCTGATATTGAATTTGAAAATTCGGATGAGATGGCTTTTGAATGAAACTTTTATTTGACATTGAAACAGATGGTCTGGACGCCTCTGTGATATGGTGTCTGGTAATTCAAGATGTTGATACAAATCAAGTATGGGAGTATTCACCAAATGAAATAGAAGATGGTGTTAGTCTGCTCTCCAAGGCAGAGGTGTTGGCGGGTCATAATATAATTGGCTTTGACATTCCTGTCTTGGAGCAGCTTACATCATTCAAACTAGGTTCTCAGAGAATCATAGATACTCTTGTTCTTTCTAGGTTGTTCAATCCTGTCAGGGAAGGTGGTCATAGTCTAGGCATGTGGGGTCAGCGTCTTGGCCTAGCTAAGATAGAGTTTGATCAATTTGAACGATACTCTAAAGAGATGATGGAGTACTGTAAGCGTGATGTAGATTTAAATGTTCAGGTGTACCACGCTCTTAGGAATGAGAGTGCTGGGTTTGATCCTAAGTCTATTGAGATTGAGAATGAATCTGCACGCATTCTGAAAGATCAGGAATCTTACGGGTTCTACTTCGATGAGTTTAAAGCGGAGATGTTGTTGGCGTTGATGCGTGAGAAGATGTCAGAGACTCAGCGAGAGGTAGAAAAAGTATTTAAACCTAAGATTGACGAGAGGTATATTTATCGTAAAGACAACAAATCAGGTAGTCTGGCTAAGACTGGTAGCTGGGATAATCCTAGCGGTAAAGGTGTTAGACTGACCCCTGATGAGTATGAAAAGTTTGCACAGATGCCGGGACTCTTTAGTTTAACACGTAAGACTGTAGTCCCCTTCAATATAGGGTCACGTAAACAAGTAGGTGAATATCTGCAGGAGTTTGGGTGGAAGCCTAAGCAGTTTACGGAGAACGGTAGACCTGTAGTAAATGAAAAGACCCTCTCTGAAATTGAGAACATTCCTCAAGCAGATCTGATTAAAGACTTCTTGATGTATCAAAAACGTGAAGCTCAGATTAAATCTTGGCTGAAGGTTCTTGGTGATGATAATCGTGTACATGGTTTTGTTGTACCTAACGGAACCATTACAGGACGGATGACCCATAGAGATCCTAACATGGCACAGGTTCCTAATCTGGCTTCACCTTATGGTAAAGAGTGTAGAGAGTGTTGGACAGTACCTACCGGATATAAGTTGGTAGGTATTGATGCCAGTCAGCTTGAACTTAGAATGCTTGCTCATTATATGAACGATGAGGAGTACACAAATGAAATTATTAACGGAGACATACACACCGCTAATCAAAAACTTGCAGGACTTGAATCAAGAAATCAGGCTAAGACTTTCATCTATGCCCTCTTGTACGGAGCAGGAGATGAGAAGCTTGGGACCGTGGTTGGAGGAAGTGCGAAAGATGGTGCAGGACTTAGACAATCATTCTTCGATAATCTACCATCATTTAGAGATCTTAAAAGAAGAGTATCAACAGCGTCTGAAAAAGGATTCCTTAAAGGTTTAGATGGTCGTAAGATATTTGTTAGGTCTGAGCATTCAGCACTTAACACGCTTCTACAAGGTGCTGGAGCTATTGTTATGAAGCAGGCTCTAATAATCTTTGAGGAGAGTATTAGTAATTTAAAAGCTAGAATAGTAGCTAATGTTCACGATGAGTGGCAGGTAGAAGTACATGAGGACTTTGCTGACTTGGTTGGTGGCTTAGGTGTTAAAGCAATCATAGGTGCAGGAAAAGTCTTAGATCTTAAATGTCCCTTAGATGGAGAGTATAATGTCGGAAACAATTGGGCCGAAACACATTGATGAAGTACATTTAAAAAGTATATCCTGTGAGCCGGATGAGTATGGAGGATTTTATGCTTTTTTTGATGATGGGTTAGATATTCAATATGAGCCGCGTAAAACAATTTTTAATCCGCAAAAGAGAACACTTTGGATAGGCGCTGATCCAGATAAAGTAGATATTGCTTTCTTTCACAGCAAATTTAAACTCAATCCTGACGATGAAAATGAAACAGGAGTTTGGTTGTCTGTGCATGATGACGAACTTTATTACCATGGAGATGCTATTTCTGAAATATCTTCAGAATTAGATAGAGGATCTTGACGTATGCATTACGAAGTTGAAAAAATTATCGTTACTATAGATCAAGATTTAAGGCAAACTTTAACTGCTGACATTTACATAGACCCTAATGAAATTATTAAACGTTTTAATGTTGATAAAGATGAGTCATGGGTAAAATATATTGAGGATTATGTAGAAGAAGAGGCTGACAGAATAGCTTCTGAACACATAGACAATTTAAAAGAGGAAGTAACTACAAGTTGGGAATATGTTTGTTGGGAATATCCTTGGGAAAGAGAATCACTTTAAATAGTAGGGAGGAAAAATGAAACTAGTAAACATTCAAACAGATGAATCCCCCAGCCTTTGTAAAGGTTTGGATAGAAAAACAAGGTATGAGGTTGTTGAGAAAAATCCTCAGAGTAGAGATTATCGTCTAACCATGTTGAGGCATGCTAAGGCTAGGGCGCGTCGTCGTAATATCTTTTTTGATCTTACATTAGACGATATTAAACTTGGTACGCACTGTCCTATTCTAGATGTTAAGTTTGAAGTAGGCCGAGAAAACTGGCAGAACTCTCCTTCTCTTGATAGAATTGATAACAGTAAAGGATATGAACCAGACAATGTTATTGTTGTTTGCATGATGGCTAACTCCATTAAGAATCAAGCCACGCCTGATCAAATCAGAAAGGTTGCAGATTTCTACAATGAAATCAACGGATCTTAGCACACTAATAGATGATATTTATTCTTCCCTATCACCATTATCAATGGGTGAGGATTTAAATTTATCTGATGATGTCATAGAAGAGTTTGGGGAAAAGATCAAGGACGCTGTTAGGTCTTGGTCTTCTCCTCGTAAACAGACTTCTGGTCTCAGAATGAGCAACATTGGAAAGCCTGCTAGGCAGTTGTGGTATGAGTCTAGAGATGAAAATGTTAGGAGTATTCCTGCATCTGTACAAATTAAATTTTTGTATGGTCATATCCTAGAAGAACTTGTAGTACTTTTGGTAAAGCTCTCTGGACATTCTATAACCGACCAGCAAAAGGAAGTTGTTGTAGATGGTATCGTTGGTCACATTGATTGTAAGATTGATGGAGAAGTCGTAGATATTAAAACAGCAAGTAACTTTGCCTTTAAGAAATTTAAGGAAGGTACGTTACAAGATGACGATCCTTTTGGATACATGGCTCAGTTAGCTGGGTATGAGGCTGCTGAAGGGACTTCTGATGGTGGCTTTTTAGCTATTAACAAAGAGTCAGGAGAGCTTTCTTTGTACAGGCCGGGACCATTTAGTAAGCCTAATATAAAAGCTAGAATTTCTAACATCAGGGACTATTTAAATCTTGACAGTCCTCCTCCCAGATGCTACGCTGACATTCCTGATGGTAAAAGCGGCAACAGGAGAATCTCTACCAACTGCAACTATTGCCCGTATAAGAATGAGTGCTGGTCTGATGCTAATAATGGGAACGGTCTCATAGCTTATAAGTATGCTTCAGGTATTAAATACTTCACAAGAGTTGTTAGAGAGCCTAAGGTAGTCAGACTTGAACAATAAAAAATTAAAAGAGATAAACAGGCACACTGAATTTCTTTTTAAAGAGTGGGTCAAGACTTTGCTACCTGAAGAAGAAGCCTTGAAGGTTGACGATGCTGACTATCGTGATCTTGTTCCTGATGAATATCACGCTCTTGTAGAAGGAACTTTAAGACTTTCTCCCAATTCTCCCAGATGGATTAGGAAGAAATTAAAATCTATTTGTGCGGATAATCCTTCAGTGAATATAAAATCTCTAACATTGGAAGATCTAAATGTCTGAAGATGAAAGCTTTATGACGGTAGATCATTTTATAGTAATGCTTGCTAATAAGATAATGGTGTTGAATACAGATCTAGACTATGATGATCTTATTATTCTTAAAGAGTTTTTAGATAGGAGGCTGACATCGCTACAAGAAAAACTTCACTAAGGAAAGCTAGAAAGAAGCGTCCTAAAAGATTTAATACTAAATATGATTCTATGTGGGAAGCCATTCTACATGAGTCAATATTAAAAGATTGGGATCATCACGTAAATAAAATATCGTATGTTGTACAGCACACTTACGAGCCAGACTTTGTAAGAAAGATTGGTAAGAAAACAATCCTGCTTGAATCTAAAGGCAGATTCTGGGATCATGCTGAGTATTCTAAATACATTTGGGTTAAAAGAAATCTCCCAAAGAATACGGAACTTGTGTTTTTGTTTGCTAATCCTTCTGCGCCTATGCCGGGATCTAAAGTCAGGAAAGACGGTACGAAGAGGTCTCATGCTGAGTGGGCAGGGGCTAATGGTTTTAGATGGTATAGTGAAGAATCTATTCCAGAAAAGTGGATAGATTGTTCTGCCAGAGAGACAGAAGATTTCAAGAAACGTAATGACAAAATAAATTTGGAGATGGAATGAGCATTGATAATATTAAACCCGGAGAATGGGATTCATTAAGAAACGACTACGGTAAAGCTCCACTACACTTTGACCATGATATGGTGAACAAGCCTCCTCACTACAACAAAGGTGATATAGAGTGTATTGATGGTATCAAGGCAATGCTCTCCGAAGAAGAGTATATTGGCTACCTTCGCGGAAACTCTCTGAAGTACCGTTGGAGGTATCCCTATAAAAACGGAGTAGAGGATTTAAAGAAGGCTGAGTGGTACGAGAAAAAGTTATTGGAGATTTATAATGAAAAAGAAATTGGATCGTAAGGAGGAACGCCGAGAACGATACAACCGTAAGCAGTTTAAGGGTAAACCTTTAAAAGCTCAGAAAAATTTTAAGCGTTTAAAGACCCGAGAAATTCAAGAATTAGAAGCCCAAGAAGACATGAAGGATGTAGATTAATGGATCAGTACCAGCATTATATTCATAAAAGCAGATACGCACGTTACTTAGATGACGAGAAGCGTAGAGAAACTTGGAAAGAAACTGTAGAAAGATATATTAATTTCTTTAAAGATAGAAATCCTAATCTCTACGAAATTGATTGGGATGAGCTTTATACTTCTATACATAGCCACGATATTATGCCTTCTATGCGTTGCATGATGACCGCAGGGGAGGCTCTTGATAGGGATAATGTAGCAGGATACAATTGTTCTTATCTTCCTATTGATAATCCTCGTTCCTTTGATGAGCTAATGTATATTCTCCTGAATGGTACAGGAGTTGGCTTTAGCGTAGAAAGAGATTACGTTACGCAACTTCCAGTAGTTGCTGACAGCTTCCACACAACAGAATCAACTATTATTGTATCTGATAGTAAGATTGGCTGGGCCTCTGCGTTCAGAGAACTCATCAGTCTTCTGTACGCTGGTAAGGTGCCTAAGTGTGATTTAACTAGAGTACGTCCTGCAGGGGCTAGGCTGAAGACTTTTGGTGGTCGTGCTTCAGGACCAGAGCCTCTGGCAGACTTGTTTAATTTTACAGTAGACCTATTCAAAGGTGCTGCTGGTAGGAAGCTCACGTCTCTTGAATGCCATGATCTTGTATGTAAGATTGCCGACATTGTTGTAGTAGGAGGGGTGCGTAGGTCTGCCCTGATCAGCTTGAGTAATGTTACAGACAACCGCATGGCTAATGCTAAGAACGGTGAATGGTATTTGACCAATGGTCAGAGAGCTTTAGCTAATAACAGTGCTGTCTATTCTGAGAAGCCAGACTTTGACACTTATGTCAGCGAGATGAAACGCCTCTATGAAAGTAAATCGGGAGAGCGTGGTATCTTTAGCCGTGTGGCAGCTAAGAATGTGGCTGCTAGAAATGGCAGAAGAGATACTGATCACAAGTTTGGTACTAATCCCTGTTCAGAAATCATTCTGCGGCCATACCAGTTTTGCAATCTTTCAGAAGTTGTAGTAAGATCTACAGATACGAAACAGACTCTAAGGGTTAAAGTTCAACACGCTACAATTTTAGGAACTTTGCAGGCTACCCTGACAGATTTCAGATACCTTCGTAACATCTGGAAACGTAATACTGAGGAAGAAGCCTTGCTTGGTGTATCCTTAACAGGTATTATGGATTGTCCTATTACCAATGGAAGTGCAGGAGAAGTAGCTACCGCCAGATTCTTATCTGAGTTGCGGGAGATTGCTGTAGAGACTAATAAAGTTATGGCTAAAGAGCTTGGCATTAATCAGTCTACTGCTGTAACTTGTGTTAAACCTTCTGGTACGGTATCTCAGCTAACTGACAGTGCTTCTGGTATCCATCCAAGGTTTAGTGACTACTATATCAGGACTGTACGTGCGGATAAGAAAGACCCACTGGCAACTGCTATGATTTCCTTTGGATTTCCCCACGAAGAAGACATAATGA
>VTLG01002244.1_pt1 | contig 46802 bp, 47 predicted proteins | sample 4694571 | NCBI WGS metagenome assembly VTLG01 (sample SAMN12604809, study PRJNA352737) | marine metagenome | biome: ENVO:00000447; feature: ENVO:00000209|ENVO:00000569|ENVO:01000036; material: ENVO:00002151; isolation source: viral sequences binned using virsorter ... | reverse complement strand
ACTGCAAGCTTTTCAAAATTAAACCTGTTCCTCATCTCAGGAACCTGACCTACAACCTGTATCAATTGCAAGACCTGCTGTATCGTAACTTCCTTTGCCATGAAAGTATCATAGCTTTTTGCCTGACAAAGGAAATCTCCCTTAATGGTCATGTCATCTGAATCTGCCATCAACCAGTGATATATGGCAGAAACATTTGAGTTGACCAGACTATTGAGCGATCTCACTACACCTGTAGTTAACTTGTTCTGATTCTCATTCAGGATCTGCATCCCGGTAGCAGTCTTAGTCTGGTACTGTGCTCCAGTGCCCATACCTATAGGTGTCTGTCCTGAAGATAAGTCAGTATTTCTTTCTACTATCCTAAGCAGTTCTACAAGTCCACTTGTTACATCTGGGATTGTTACTGGCCTAAAGGCATCATTAACACTTTCTCCAGTCTTCATCCTGAATATCTTACCCGGAAAAACATCATAGAAATCATCCTGTGTACTATCAAAAGCATTAGGATTTATCGCAAACATTGGCTGCGATGACATTGTTTTTCCTTCAACAATCATTCCATATATAAAATTAACCATAGACTGATCATCACGGATAGCTTCATATATACCACTACCCCATATACTATCTTCCTGCTCCTGCCAATAACAAAAATCATATGGTATCCTCCCATCAAATGGATTAGGCATAGCCCTTATTACCTTGGAGCCAAGTACAGTTACCACAACAGGCATATGAATCGGGCCTTCTGCTGACATCTTGTCAGGAATTTCCATGTGCTGCTCAAGCTCCTGCTTGCCTATACCCTTATGCCATAATTCCAGCACACAAAAGCTCTTATTCTTGTCGTAATTCGTACTCCACCTTTTAGGGGATGTCCCTCCTAAATCTGCTACTATCTTCCCTTCTCCTGTCTCAATACATCTTTCAATTAACTCTGCATCTAGATTCCCACCTGATGCCTGAGCCATTGTCCTTAATTCTTGAGCAGACATATAACGCCTCTGAATCACCCAGTCTAAATCAGATTTCCCTGTGGAGCCGGAGGAAGGGAAAATATCCCAAACAGAGATCCACTCAACATGAGGATACATTTCAGATTCAACTGCCTCCTCAATCATCTCCATTAAAGGATCTGCGTATGCTGTCTGGTATAATGGAAAGTCAATCTTCTTCAGTACAATTGACTTGGTAACTCCAGTACCATACAGTGTCTGCTCATTAATCACCTTGGACAGTACATCCTCGTATCCTGTTGCATCAAAGATATCCCTGATTTTTAACTCACAATTCTTTGCCCTCAGAGTTGCTTCATCATAAGGTGAGTCACTCCTTAATACATCAGGCGACATGAACTTTGGCCTGCGTGAAGGTGTGATCTTAAATGGTATCTTACCCTGCTGAAACGTAGAACTCATTAACTTGGTTCGTGCCTCATGAACTTTACGCTTCGTAAGATTCACATATATACCACGTTCCTTTGCAATCTCTACTGCCTTGGATACCACATCAGGGAATTCTCCACGCATAGCATGCCATGCTGACTGCCAGATCTCTTCCTTATTTGTTCGCTCACCATCAGAAGATGCTTCTGTATATAGCTCCTGTACCAATAGTCCCAACGAATCTGGAAGCAACCCCTCAGGAGTTTCATCATCACTATCAGAAGTAATATACTGTGTGCTCTCCTTTGCATATTCAGCCATAGGTTTTTCTTGTCCGTTTAGTATATAGGCTCGTCTTTTTCTTTTTATTCTGTTTCTTCTTTTTTTTCTTCTTCTTCTTTTCTGCGTCCTCTACATCTTTCACCTTCATGGTTTTCGTACCAATACTCTTTGCTCCACCACCACCACCAAAACCACCTACTAACTTATTGTATATCTTCCGTGTTTCTGATCCATCATATGTGACATCCCCTTTTATATTAGTTTTAGCTACCATCTCTTATCCTTAGTTAAATCAACTCCTCTTCTTACTTTACTAAGAATGTTTGCTCTAGTAGTTTTAGTTAAATAAGGCCAAGTCTTTTTATAATGAGAAGGAATCATTTTTTTCTCTGCATTAGTAAGACTAGGAGAAATAGTAAGATCCTTAGGACGTTCTGGATGTGCTACTTCAAAAGTCTTTCCTCCTCTTTTTAATTTCTTAGATCCTGTTTTACTATATCTAGTTTTTACATTTGCAGTCATAGTTATCTCTTTCTTGTTTGCTTCCTTATAACTTTACGTTGATAAACAGGGGTTCGGGTATTTTTCTTGGGCTTCTTATATCCGTAATTCATAGGATTTTCAGGGGGTGTCATAGTATGCACAATAGTATTTTAATGCAGTACAGAGAGATCTGAGCATCTTTTTTCTGACATTTATTCAATTATCAGCCTAAAATACAGGAAAACATCCGTCAATATAAATATTTTTTAACCTACCTTAATCTGCTCCAAGAACTCCTCATAACCCATATTCCCCTTAGCCTGATTACACTTGCGACATGCAACCACCAGATTAGTTTCCTCAATAATTTCAGCCTTTGTAGTCAGCCTTGATATTGGAATCTTATGATCTAAAACAAAATCATCCGGCATTAACCTTGTTTTACAGTAATGACATGGTGCTGTATTATCAGACAGCCTAGCTTCCGCCCACTTGGAAATATAAGTTGACCTGTTATATCCACCCTTATACCTCCTTATATCACCTGAGATTACATGCTTCTCCCACCTGCGTTTTTGCTTACATGCCTTCGTGCAGTATCTCTGTCTTGTATACTGAAACTTCACTGGAATATATTCAGAGCCACACTGCTCACATACCTTTGTACCCCCCATTATGCCCTCACATAGTATTCTCTTCTTTCAGATTTTGGTTGTATTGGTATATTTGGCCCCGGAATATGCGGATGCATATAGCACATATATGCTGCTATTGCCAATGACATGACCCTATCATCATGACACCCATGCTGTGCTGCTTCCTTGCCATTGTTATGTATAACGAATGTCTGCAACTCATCTATTGTGGACTTGGAAAAGATTTCTATCTGCTCCTCACGTATAAGTCTACGCAACAAGTCAAGTATTAACTTCCTTGTTTTAATATTTGTATTAAAACCCAGTCGTTTCTTCTGTCGCTGCCCTCGCTCATCTAGTGCCTTCTCAACATATATATTGTCATACTGATGAATTGAAGATAAAAACTTCAAGGTTAATAAACCATGATTGTTATTTTCCACTGCAACAAGTGCATGGTTATACCATATACCTATAGTAACTATTATCCATGCAAGAAGGTCTGGATCTATACGTGCACACCACGTACCACACTCTTCATATGTTTCTGCATCCAAGACCGTAACAACAGAATAATCCGGGTTACCTGTTTCAGTCATTATACCTTCTGCAACATCAACTCCTATCCTATAATGCCTGCCATCCTGTGGTGGATTGAAGACAACAAACTCTCCATCCTTACTCTGATCCATAAAATACCTCATCTTTTCCACACCACCTATATTCTGGAATCCATTAACAGGAACCTCAAAACGCTTAGGTGGAAAGTCCCTTTCCCTTTCCTCTGCATAAAACCACATCTTAGTCAAGGTTACTGAATCAAATGCACTCCTTCCTGATGCGACAAAAGCTTCCCTCGCAGTAGTAGGATATTCCTGATGAAATACATTTAGGTCACCCTGACACTCCGGGGATATAATTTTATTCCTACGCCACTTCAAATTCTCAAGTGTTACCTCAAATTCAAATAACCCATCATCTGTTTCATATGATGTTTCAACACCTAGAAGATTTCTTTCCTCATCTCCTCCATATACAGGGTTAGAACCTAATGATTTTTCAAAGGAATCATCCTTCAACTCCTCCTCGCTCAGTTCTGTTTCATATTCATCAAATACAAACCAAGGAAAGAATACAGTCTTAAGCCCACTTGCATCCTTATCTGCCCTCCACCATTCTTTCTCAAAATAATTACCAACTCCCTTTGCAGTACTCTCCATCCAGATTTCTGTTCCATATCCCTGTACAACACAGTTCATCATACCAGTTGCATATTCACGGGCACGACCACCCCAACGAGCGACCTCGGAACAATGGAGCATGTCAATCCCCGCACCTACTACCTCAGAGCCTTCTACGGTAGACATTCCATACCTAGAGTTAAGACCCTTTCCGTCACTGGAACCCCACGTAAGTTCCTGTTTCCCTGAGTAATGTGAAAGTGGTTTTATAAAAGCAGGATAGTTCTGTTCCATAACCTTTGTCATGGCGAACATTTCTGAAGTTGTATTCTTGGAATGTGTGCAGATGTGCACTAACTGATTAAACTGGGTGGCTGCACGTTTGAACATACGTGCCTGAACATAGGTGGATATACCAAATCGTCTTGCTTTCAAGACAATTATTCTTACATGGTTCTTTTCCTTTAACTGCTTCTGTGCTATTCCATGCAAAATCTTCTGCACAGGATTCATTACAAAAGGAATAAGATTCTTTGTACCTAGTTCCTGAATCTTTAAGCAGTACTGAAAATAAGTATCGTGATCCTGAAGCCGATCCATCAGCTCCTGCATCGCCTTCTTATCATCCATCCTTGGAGATTGTTGTGCCATTCAATATATTTAATCTTAAATATCTTGCAATTAAAATAGCATCAGCAATCCCATGATCCTTAACCCTTGTAAGTTCTAAATCTGGATAAATTTGCATAACCTTCTGTATGGACGCACCTTTCTCCCTGCCCATATCAGGCATCATAGCCTTCTTCCATGATTGTGGCTGTATTAAATGGTAAGGTATTCCATTACCTATACATATTCCACGAAGGAAACCGTATGAAGCCATGTATCTGCCAGTGGAAACTATCCCCTGATTGGGCATTGTTTGACTTTTCTCCAGTCCTACCGTCATAGGTCTGAGTCTCCACCTACTGAATATAGTTGATAACTTGGCTTCATCAAGTTCACGCTTCTTGCCCACCATGATAACAGGCATATCCATTACAAATTCTATTTTTAAATTATCATCTAAAACTGCTAATGCCCCTGAAAAGCCGGGGTCAATTCCCATTATGTGCATTTATTAACCTGTATTCCTCTATTGCTTTATCTTGTTCTTCTGCAGATATTTCCCATGTAGTTACACTATCCTCTTCTTCTACAGCAGGCTGATCACCATACTTCATTATCTTTCCCCCATTAGCAAGGTATTGTTCCACTTTGGACTGCAGCTCAACTCTTTCCTCTGTATCTGCTCTAGTAAAAGTAGTACTATCTACAAGTATCTTAGATACATTGATTACTATGGGATTATAAATTCCATTTTTTCTATGCTTGTTCCCTGATCCACTTGTACCTCTTAACCGCTTCACAGGTTTATCAACATGTCCTCTATTCTCCTTTACACGTTTCTTCTTCATGCGTTCTGCAACTACAATGTCCCAACACACCTTATTGCAAGATCTATGTCTATCTGTTTTTGGTTGGAACATTTCACCACAACCAATACATTTTCTAGGTGTAAGTAATGAACTAAGCCTTAATGTCTTCCTTTTTTGTTTTACACCAGAAAGAAAATCTGCACACATCCTTGAACAAAACCTTGTTCTCCTTTGTGGCAATTCATCTCCACATACAGTACAGGTTGTTGCTTTCACTCTCATCCTTTCTTATCCCCGTTTTCCAGCATATAAATCATAGTTCCAACTGTATCTGCTATCTCAAGCCAAAATGTTTCTGGGGAGGTATCAGCATTATGAGCCTCCATCATCAGCTCCTGAAACGAAACTCCAGATTTCCACGAAGCTGCGGCACATCCCAACATCAGTGCCAACTGCCTGCGTGAATTCATGATGGAATCATTCTCCAGCTTCTGTTCCTTGACTGTCTTCTTCCTCTTTCCTTTTCCCATTGTCTACTATCTCCAGTTGGTGGGCATTATTTTCCGGGTAGGCAATAATTTCCCCCTCAATTACTTCCCCATGCATTTGTACATCCAGTTCCTTAAGGGCATCTTCCACCCTGTAAACATTCTCATTCTTCTGCTCTATATACTTGTATTCATTGGGCATTGCAAGTGCTATCCTCTCACTGCGGATGATCTTCATCACAGTATCTGCCTTTGCAGACCAGATATTTAATTCACCGGAGTCCCTTGCACTCAGTACTTTTTCCTTTAAATTGTTTAGTTCATCTAGGTGCTGGTGGGAAATATTTGCCCTATCGTCTGCATACTTCTGGATCATCCTTGTATGCATACTCGTAAGGGCTTCCTCCCTCCTTGATGCATATTTCCAGTCTCCTGCATTGATATACTTGGTGAGTGTGCTCTGCCAGAATCCATACTTCTCACATATCTGGGAGCGTGTGAGTATTCCGGCTTCATAATCAACCCTCACGGCAGCCTTCATTACTTCCCTGTGATGCTTGGCTTCATGCTTAGATCCAGTTGTTACCTTGGTGGCGTTACTGTTACCCCTCTTCTTAACCGGCTTCCTCACTATTAGCAACCTTGAATGATTTTCTATCTGGTGTAAGTCTAGGACGAACAGTATGTGCAATGACATGCACCAACCTTGTCCTCAAAATAGTCCACCTCTTCTTGAGTTAGACTTCTTCTTTCCATCCACGGAGATCCTTCACCATATGGTTTTTTTATATTGTAAAGAGTGTATTTCACAGTCAATTCCTCTCCAGACTCCACCTCTTTCGTTGTCCAAAGATTATAATATGTCAAGACACTATCCTCATGAGACTGCACCTTAATACAGTTTGCTGGATCACTATGATTAATAAAACCTCCCAGAGGTGTACGGACATGGGAATCCTGAAAACCGGGAGCATATATATGGCTGACTCCCAAATCTGTTCCACTTGGAATATCTTCTGTAGCAAACAATCCATAACCATGAATAGGAGAAACCCTGACACACACTGATTTAGGTAGTGGTTTATACGTATCTTTATCCATCCTCTTTCTTTATTACCCTAATAAACGTGCATTGTGGATGGAGGTACTTATCAGTAAATATTTCACCCTCCTCATTTGACTGCTCTATCAGTGTTTCGTCAAGCTTCCTTGTAACATATGAACGATACTGCTCCTTCTGCTTCTGACTCAGTCTATCTTCTTCCATATGCCACCACTCTTCTTCACAATTGTATTTCCTACCAATAGGAAACGATTTCATACCTTGCCCCCTCGCAACACGGCTCCACATTTGTACCACAGTTGTTGCACTGCTCATGCCCATGTACCCTCACTGGAATGGTAATCATACCACAGTAGTCGCATCTATTCTGTGTCTCCATATCTAAAGATGTCATTAGTGGGATACCATAAACTTTCTTCTTCTGTTCCATGTACCTTTATATCCACTCTAATGTCCTTATCTTTTTAGTTATTGATTACTTTCCACAATGGGGGAAGCACTCATCAGATTAGCTAATGGTACGGCACAGAGGAGACTTTTACCATGCCAGAGAGTGTAGAAAATTGTGAGTGCTTACCCGACTTTTCTTTTAATGCGATTAGTATGCCTATCTAATATTTTCTTGGCTTCTGCAGTCTTACTCTTACCATCTGCAAATCTGTAAGCCTGTATCTTAATGTCCTCAATCTTCTTACCTGTTACTGTCCATATATTCATATCACTGTCTCCTATTATCCATTATTGATGCTATCCATTGATCTACTTCAGACTCAACCCATGCAACTGCTCTATTATCTCTACCCTTACCAAAAGCATTAGGATTTTTAGTTGGGGTGCTTAATTTTACACTTATAGGGAATCCATCATATTTCATTGCCCTCCATAGTGCAGAATTATTCTTTAACCCTGTACGTAATAAAACTTCAGGTTTCCGTATAAACCTATGTTTGGGTTTTTCCATTTGTTACCTCTATTAGTTGACATAGTGAAATTGGGATATCATAAAAGTTCTCACCTTCAGGATACCTCGTGTTAGGTATGTTATTAACATACTCCTCCTTCATGTACTTGCCATCTATGTGCCAAGCTTGGGTGCAATCCTTGTTTAATACCCAAAACATTACCTTCTTGCCATCATCTAAGTACTTTTTCTTCCTATATGGTACATGAATCGTAGACCATACAACAGGCCACTCATCCTCCCATGACGATTTTATCTCAACTTCATGGTAGATTTTTCGCCAAGATTGTATGTCTGGGCCATAATCCTCCTGTATATTCGTGAATATACCCTTGGAATCTAAATATGCCCTTACTGCTGTCTTTGCTTTATTGTCGCAAGCCTGATATGCCTGCCTGTTGAAGTGTGCCATTATAATAATCGTCCATGATTTCCTTCTAATAGCTGTTGGATTGGGATGTCGAAGTTGTCATCTCCGGGGGTGTATAACAATGGAGGAAGATCATCTTCCTTTTTCTCTACTGGCTGCAGTTCCTTAAGCTTTTCCAGCACAAGTCCTTCTGCAAGCCAAGCCTTATCTTCGGCTACAAACTTATCATATGATGATGGCTTAAGGGAATCCTTCTTATATCCCGCAGTCTGGGCAAAAAAGCCCCATATCATAAATGGGATCAATGCAATGTATATTGTGTTAAATACTAAACAATATAACTTGTCCCATATTCGTTCAAATGTGTCCATGATTAACCCCTATTAAGAACGGACTCGTTAAGAAACGGACTTGCTAAATCACACTGACTCATAATGACCCAGCAAGCCCGAATTCCATCAGACAGATTCATTGGTTATGAATCTATATCCAGTATACAACAGCTATTGCGGCATGTCAAGTATAATTTTCATGGGGGAGGTATGTTGCTTATATGATTTGGGTTTTTGGGAGGGGGGTGTACGAGAGTAGGAGTCCCATATATATACATGTACGGGCGGAGGTTCGCCTGTGGGGGGGGAGTTTTCCGCACGATCAATATTATTTAGATCAGGTGGTCAAGTCGGTGGCAGGTCGATCAGGTCAGATCCCAGAAACCCTTCGTCTCAATCGAGCCAATTTCCCAGAAAAAATGTGCTAGGCTGAAAGTAGATCGATTGCCACTTTTGGCAAGAAGATCAGGCACATGCGTGTGTGTCGCATACGTGTGAATGCCGAACAACCTCACACACAGGAGTGAGATATGGCGAATGTAGCCAAAGAACTGTTTGAGTCCATAGCGGCTTTGACAGCAGAGACGAAGTCTCTGAGAAAAATCGTCACGAAGCTTGAAGCGAAGCTTGGCGGAGACTCGTTGGAGTTCCTGACGAAGGACACTCAGTCGGAGACTGAGGAAGCTCCGAAGGAGCCGTTGACTGGGCCACTAGCGAAGCTAGCTAAGGCACTCAAGGCACACTACGCTGACTACGAAGGGTCGAAGTTGGCGAAGGTTGCCAGAGAGATCTACGGCAATGCCAAGGCAAAGAGCGTAGCTCTTGCTTGGGCACACAGTGCCAAAGAGCCTTCGGTGACGAAGTGGGCTAAGGGGCGGAACAATGCCCAAATTCAGGCTTGGTTTAAACGCCAAGTAGCCTAACCAGAACCCTCTGTGGATCTACGGATCTGCAGGGGGTTTTTTTTATGCCTACAGGATTTAAGCCCCAGTAGGTAGTATGCAATGGTGCAGAATACGATGGGATAACAGATGCTTATACCATCGATGATAAACGAAGTAAGCGGAGCGTAATATGAGCAAATCCGATAAGCTAATACTAAACATCGCAACTCTACTATACGTAGGGTTATCAGCGACATTTATAATAGCGATGCTTTGGCTAGGAACATACTTAGTTCCCTAGTGATTGACTTAGATACCTCCAGAGCATCGGAGGTATTTGAGGTGTTCACTACTGGATACCGTAACAACGAAGAGGTAAATATGGGAAAAGATAATGAAGCAACCGAAGGAAAGATTCTTTGGACAGACGAAGAGATAGAACAGTACAACGACCATCTGGATCATCAAGACTTCATGGACTTAGAAGATGCATTTGGTTACGATAGAGCAGTAGAATTAACAAGATGAAAGGGTACAAGGTGTGGGCTGGCAAATGGTCAGGGGTTTATACCAGTACCAGCCCATGATCCCTCAGGGTTGAGGGTTCACCAAAGGGTTTATAACAGAGCCAATTAGCTTTAGCTAAGTGGTTGTTTTATAGGCTTTTTATACGAAGCTAGTATAAGAATATACTTTCAAGCCTATATATATAGTTTATATATTAATAAGATTAATATAAAGAAAAAGAAAGTATAAAGAAAAAGAAAGATTGATACCAAGTATAGTACCAAGGTTTCTACCCTCCATCAAATCATCTTTAAAACCACGCTAGATTGAAACGAAGCATTTAAACTAGGTAATTGATGCTTAGTTATGCTTTCGCTTTAATCTAGGGTTGTTTTAAGCAACCTATGGTTCAACATGGTGTTGAGTCATCAATCAATAACTCACTAAACGGAGTGAATTATGGGTAACATACGCAAAGAAACCATTAATGGTTTTACAGTCGTAGTCAATGAAGACTATGAGCAGGTACAAGAAGCTATCGTAGCTGAACTTGCAAAGCACAAGGAAGCCTTTGCTCAAATTGAACCTGTTACTGATGCTAACCAGAGAAAGGGTGGTTCATTGAAGCATGCTTGGTTAGCTACCAACAATGGTACGCTGTACGATTCTCATATCCCTGAGAATCAGGTTTTATCTTACATAGAAGCTAAGCCGGATAAGCCTAAGCGTAATCGTATCCTGCTTGACGGCAGGGTAGTTGATCCTAGTGGTCATACCATCAGGAACTGGAAGGATGCACTGTTAGAGGAAGGCATAGAATCCATCGAGATGATATAGCCGACCTTATAGTGACACCCCTCACAGTAGATTTCGGAGCCTTGCTTCGCAAGGTTTCCCGATTGGATTACTGAGGTTGGGTTACATCACCTAGCCTCAGTATCAGTCATGAGGAGTTATAACTATTGCCGAGTTGCTCCTCAATAGCTTAGTGAGAATTCTCTGAGCTATTGATGTGCAATTCTACAGAGGGATTGTATTAGTGTCAAGTTATTATTTACATTCGTTACTATTCGTTACTCGGTAACGGTAATTCAGGAGGATGCATGAATAAAACAAAGCAACATGACTATAGACCTACACAGTCTATCGAAACACTTGAATACATAGAGGAATCTGCTAAGGCAGAGCCTTCTGTGACATTTGAGGAGATACCAGAGCAAGCTATGGATCTGCTTGTAGACAGGAAACTACATGACAAAACTAAATGACGATGAAGTTAGTGCCATCTTAGATCAGATAATCGATGATGTGGGCTACTTAGATTATACTTCTATCTATCAGCTACTTGAAAATTTAGTTGAGATAGATAGTGAGAAGGTAAATCTTTTACTCAAGAACTTTGTATCAGAGCATCATACATATAACAAGGAGATTACATGAACATAATTAAGGAACTTGAAACTGAACACTTTCAGGAGCGTATAGATAGGACAATAAAAAGTGTTGGTGAAAGCATGGCATTAATGCTTTCCCTGCATGGACTACCCTCTGCACTTCGGGATGATGTTGAGAAGTTTATACTGAGTAAACTTGATGATTATATAAACCACGTAGCTTCTTATGACCAACGTAAAGACTTTTTAAATGAACATGAGGAACTGCCATTCTAAGGAGGAACATGAGTGCAACAATAGAATGTCCACGCTGTCACTCTGATAACGTGGATCACTTCGTAAACGATGATACGACATGGCACTGCCATACCTGCTCCGAAATGTGGGAGACTGGTGAGTGCATGGAGTTCATTGAAGCTAAACAAACCATACATCCAGAACCAATGGAGGGGTTCAGCTTATGACTAGCATATTAATAATCCTGATTGGCTTGCTGGTGACAGCAAATGCAGTTTGGAATAACCCTGATCCATGTCCCTATAAGGATGACGAGAGGATACACAAGGAATGTATCTTAAGAATACAAGGTCATAGATATGAATGGGTTAGAAAGGAGTAGTATGGAAGAACAGAAGAAACACACATGGACTGATGAGAAGATCTATCATTTTACATGTGGTTTTTGTAAGAATTGGTGGAGCTATGCAGGTTTCTTCCACAACTGGAAACATGTTATGACATGTCCTCATTGTGGACTTAAAGCTGAATGTATAGTGAAGCCTAGATTCAAGGAGGATACATGACACATAAGACATTAACATTGGGCAGGAAGTTAGCCCGACTATGGGATAAGAAAACGGAGTCCATCGGACACTCCGATATTAGTCCGATTAACCAAGGGTCAACCAAGGGCCACCCAAGGGTCAACCAAGGGGGTATAAAGGTTCATGATTGGTTCATGATTGGTTCATGATTGGTTCATAACGACACTATAGACAATCCTTAATATACTCTGAGTACTCAGGGTATATCTTGTGTTAATAGTGTTAGTTAAATAATACTTGACGTGGCACAACCACTGGTATATCCTAGTGATAGTACCAGTCAACGATAACAGATAACAGGGGAGAACCAATGGAAGTATTCATAGCAGTCCTTATAATCGCTGTGATTATAATGATAATAGACCTTAACGATAAATACTAGGAGAAAATATGAAAGCATTAAATTTTAATGAGACACAGACAGCAGTAGCTCTCTGTATGAAGGCTGATGTTGTATCATTCATCTTTGGACATCAGGGTATGGGTAAGTCAGCTTGTATAAAGCAACTGGCTGAACATATTGATAGCGGTAGAAAGAAACCGTTTAACCTGTTAGACATGAGGCTCTCACAGATTGAGGGTATAGATCTAAGGGGACTGATGAAGATAGACAATGGTGTGACTAGGTATTACCCACCATCGTTCTTAGCACCGTTGCTTGAGGATGATTGGGAAGGTATCCTGTTTCAGGATGAGTATATGCTGGGTGATACTGATACAAGGAAGGCTTCAATGCAGTTGACTACTGACCGGAAGATCGGAGAGTTTGTGTTCTCTAACACAGTCTATCCTGTGATGGCATCAAACAGGACTCAGGATGAAACCATGCAAGGTAAACTGTCAGGCCCAGAGGCTAACAGGTTTGCCATATGGGAGATGGACTACGATATAGATCAGTTTAACCAAGCTGCCGTAGCTGGATTTGAATCTGACTATGCCCATCTGCCAGCATGGGAAGATCTTCCTGATTCTGTATCACGAGAAGATAAAATTGCCATTGATGGTAGAATTAGATTCTTCTGTGCTAATCAGGATACATCCCAGAATCCTGTGTTCAAGAACTTTGATCGAGCCGCATTTAAGTCTGGATCATTTGCTCATGCAACACCACGTTCATGGCATGCAGTCAGCAGAATACTACAGGTCTGTGACAGGGATCAGGATATATGGGAGAAACTGCCTAGCTTCAAGTCAATCCGCAGGGCATTAGTCTGTGGTCTGGTTGGTGATGGAGTAGGCACTAGCTTTACTGGAATGATTGATCAACTGGATAAACTGGTTGATATAGAAGCAGTGAAGCGTGATGGGTCTAAGGCTAAGTTGCCTGACCAGAATGACCCTATGTGTGTAGGAATCTGCTGGATCTCAGTAGGTGTACTCACAAATGAGCGACACTTTACACCTGAGACTGCAGATAATATTATCAAGTACATCAAGAGACTGGGTAATATCTGTAAGGAACTGCCTGAGACAGCGAAAGCTATGATTGAAGGTACGAATTGTGAATCAATCCAGACGGCAATCGAAGGTAGTAAGGAATATCACAAGCTGGCTGCTGCATAGGAGGTTACATGATCTATGTATCAGTCACACCATTCCAATGGAGGTGGGCTTACACTATAGAGGAAGCACAGCACAGATCATTGGAATCATTTAAAAGATTAAAGAGTGAAGGAACATTTGGAAATAAAATTCCTATGAGAGTTTACTCTTTAAAGGATGGAGTTTCGCAGAAGAAATTCCACTTGAAACATGACACTAACTTTCTTGGCAGGTATGAAGCCATAGCCATAGGAGGTAAGTGGTTAACCAACAAACTATAATGGAGAATAATATGCCTACGTTAAATAAAGATGGTAGTACAAGGAAGAAGTACACCACTAAGAAGATGATCATTGCAAAGAATAGAAAGAATGGTCAGAAGAAAGCATGGGATAAGCGAAGAGCCTTATATCCTGAGACTAATGGGTACAAACCTGCAATGGTAGATGAAGAAGTTAAGGCAACTCGGATGCCAATGGAAGCACCCATAAAAAAGGAAGATGTACCTGAAGAAAAAGATTATAAGCCTGATGTTTTGACTGAAGATGTGGCACAAAAACTAGCTGATCTTGATGAGTTCCTTAGCTCTGTACCCGGAGTTGAATTTAATAGGGAGGAATTCATTCGTGAAGCAATAACAACTGCAGTTGAAACTGTACTGTCAGGTATAGCAGTATGTGTTACAGGTGAAGAAGAACTTATGAAAAAGCTAAGGGATATGATTAGCTTTGTGGAGAAAGCATGAGTGGTAGACCTAACGATGATCCTCACTGGTTGTTTGATGAGGAAGCATATGAAGAACATCACTCTATACCTACAAAGAAACTTAACTACGATCCAGATGATCCAGAACCAGTGGATGATAAAAGGATGAGAGATTAACCTACAATATAGGAGAAGATAATGACAGAAATATGGGAAAATTCAGAGCCGGACATTGTAACTGGTGCTGTGCTTGTTGAACTTAACCTGACTCAGTTTGGGTTAATGAGAAAGCTAAAGGATACGCATACTCAGGCAATCTCAGATAAGCATGGTAACAAGGAGATGTTTACTGGTGGGTATTCCCCTACCATTAAGGCAAACAAGTGGATTATACCTAAGGAATTATATGCCCCGATCTCTTCGTACCAGAGCCAGACACGGAGGATTCACAATGATTATACATGTAATATGCGATGGACTACGAATCAGGACATCATGTCTACTACAATGTATTCAGGGGGTGGGTATGATATGAAACCGTATGCGGAGTTTGTTGAGGATAGGAAGTTTGGTCTTGAAGCATTGGCTCATGAATTTGCATATCATATATATCCTCAGGCAATCATCACCGCTAAGAATGATCTCGGTGGTCTATACAATGAGTATGACTATGGTGACACCGATGATGTATATAAAGCTATAGGTATGACTGTAAGGATCAGCCCGATAGCAAAAGGTTCAGACTTCAGGTGTTCACTTGATCCTGCCGTCCAGAAGGAACGGGCAAAGGAACATGAAGAAAGACTGCATGAAGTACAGAAGGAATCTGTTATGAAATTAATTGCTGGACTGGCAGAAAAGGTACAGCATATCCATGACAGTATTGATAACGATAAGATCCTGCATGATAAGACACTGTCGGATCTTTATAAACATGCAGTCAACCTGCCAGCTATAGACTTTACTTCTGACAGTACACTCTCAGAGATAGCAGATGAAGTAGCAATGGGGTTGATGGCTCAGGGTACTCTCTCTAAGGAGAGTCTCAAGGATGATTCAGTTAAGGAGCGAACCAAAACTCAAGCAGATGATCTGGCAAGGAAGCTGGATGCATATGCTGATGCAAAGAAATAGGAGGATGAATGACACCAAAACCTGAAACAAATTCTGATTTAACAGAAGAAGAACTTGAGTGGCAGAATGCCAGAGCACACAAAAAATACGTGGAAGCACAGACTTACCTAGTTCGCAAGGTTCCTGTGCTTGGCATCCCACTCTTGGAGAAGCTTCCGCCTGCCATATCATATGAGGTACAGGCAATGGCAACAGATGGGACTTGTATAATGTACAATCCTGAATGGGTTTTAAAACAGCCGTTGCTTGAGCTGGTGCATGTCATTGCACATGAGGTGGCTCATGTATCATTCAAGCATATGACCAGACGGAAGAACAGGTGTCAGAAGCTATGGAATGTAGCAACTGACTATCAGGTCAACTCTTATCTACACCTGATGGGAGTTGGTCAGAAGCCTAAGAACTGCCTGTATGAGGAGAAGTATAATGGTATGATGATGACCTCAGATGCCATATACGATGACCTTGTAAAGAACACACAACCTGATCCATCGGATGAACAACCTGATCATAACCAAGATGAACAGGATGATAATGATTCTAAATCAGGGTCTGGTAACAACCCCCTCCAAGAGGAGATTGATATAGCTGCAAGCTATGGTTGGGTTGATGACTATGATGGAGCTGACCCCGAAGCATTCAATAAGGATGAGGGTTGCGATGACAATGGCGATCCAATACCTGTAAGCCATACTCCTGCAGATATACAGGAGTTGGAAGCCCAGATAGAGGAGGCTATAGCTCATGGAGAGTTTGCCCACCAGAAAATATCTGGTAACGATCCACCTGTATCTATCAATGACATCATGGAACCTGCTGATATTGAGGTTGTTGATTGGGAAGATGCCTTGCAGGAGTTTCTTACTGAGAAGTCAAAGACACAGAAGAACTGGAACAGACCACATAAGAAATGGCTTCAGCAGGGATTCTGGTTACCATCCAAGAGTTCATATGGACTCAAGGATATAGTGATTATGAATGATGAGTCTGGTTCCATGAATGCTGAAGAGAATCAGGCATGTCTTACTAACATAGATGAGTTGGCACAACTGGGTATCATTAGCTTTAACAGGCTGGTTGTGATGCACTTTACAAGCTATGTTGGAAAGGTAGAATACTTTGAACCCGGTGATGACATACAGTATATACGTCACTCAAGTGGAGGTACATGTTTTACATCTGCATTTAATAAGGCAAGGGACATGGAGCTTGAAGGTGAGATAGATCCTTCCTGCTACATAATAATGACGGATATGTATGATACATTCCCGACTGAACCTGACCATCCTGTGTTGTGGATGAGTGTAACACCAACTGAAAACCTATACTATCACAATTGTATACCTGAGTATGGGAAACTAACTCACCTAAAACTATAAGGAGAAAATGAGTATTATATTACACGATTTTAACACGGAAATATGGGAGGACGTTAGACCCCGCTATTCTTTGGGAGCTTTCATAGGGGGCAGTGAAGCACCACCTATTAATGGTACTTCATCCTTTGGAAGTGGTCACTCTTTGATGAGAAGGAAGCTTGGATTAGAGGAGTTTCCTGACCTCTCTAAGCAACTCAATGTACAGCGTGGAGTCTCACTTGAACCTATCTTCCTTGAAGAAGCAAGTAAAATTCTGGATGTAAGTATACGTAAACCTAACTGTATGCTTCTCAACGATGACTATCCGTTTATGATTGCGGATTTCGATGGCATAACAGATCAACCTGAACCTTTTATTATAGAGGTAAAGACTACCCAGAGTAAGACTAAGATTGATCTCGCCAAGGAAGGTATTGTTGCAGATGATTGGCTTACACAAGGCGATCACTACATGCATTTCAATCAATGGAAGGGATGTCCTAATGAAGGGAGTCCTTTTAAAGGTATCATCTTTGTAATTGCCCATCATATTCACCATCCACCTATACTTATAGAGGTGTTGCGTGATGAAAGGATTGAACAGATGGATGAGCTTCTAACTAAAGAAGAAGAATTCATTGAGATGTTTAATCAGGGGATTATACCTGAGCCTGATGGACTGAAGGATGACATTGAGTCTGTAAACAATCGCTTCCCTGAATACGGTGAAGATGAGAGGGAAGGAACTGAAGAAGAACACATGCTTCATGATAAGTATAAGGCTTTTACTAAAGAGGAAGGTCAGCTTAAAAAGGAAAAAGAAAAGATAAAGAACATACTCAAACTTAGTATGGGTACTGATGGTATCCGTAAGATAAGGGGGGTATGTCATATGAGCAGGAACTCTTCCTTTAAGAAACATATCCTTGTAAAGAAACTAAAGGAATTAAAACTGGATCATCTCGTAGATGAATCCGAAGAACCATACAATAGATTTAACATAATATCTTAGGAGATATACATGAGAAAAATTAAAACAACAAAGATAGGACAGAAGGATTACGTTGATGTAAGTGAACGTATAATGTCCTTCTGGGAATTGCATTCTGACTGGTCAATAATAACTTCAATTGAGCAAGTTGATCTGGAAACAGGTGTAGTTATTATAAAGGCATGGGTTGAGGATGAGAAAGGTAAGGTAAGATCTACTGGTCATGCTCATGAGTTCCAAGCCGATAAGAAATCAAAAGTGAACATGACTTCATTCGTGGAAAACTGTGAGACTTCTGCCATTGGTCGTGCTCTAGGAACTAAAGGAATTGGTACTGAGTATGGTATTGCTTCTGCATTTGAGGTACAAAATGCTAAGGATAAAGAAGCAGAGATGAAGGCGTTGCAACTTAAAAACTATAAGGATAAGGCTGACGAAGTTGATCCACCAAAAGGTGGTGAACAGAAAGTAGTACTGGAGCTAGATGATGTGGTTGAAAAACCAGACAATGATTTACTCACGAAGGATGCCACTCAGGAAATGAGGAATGGAATCGTTGGTAAGAAAGTTAATACCACTGGGTCAGCAAAACCTTTACCAGAAGTTATTAATGCCGATAGTGAAACTCCAGAAGAAATAGAAGAGAAAGAGGAGGAATACTTAGTTGATTTAAACAGAAGGGTATCCACGTTAAAGAATGCTAAGGATGCAAAGACTTTAGCAGAGGAAGGTCGTGAGTGGAGCGACAACTGGACATACAAGAAGGATACATATAAAACCTTGTATGGCTGTATCAAGGAATCATTTGCTGCATTCAAAAGATCTGAGGACAATGCTGAATCAGCCAATCTTAAGGGAGGTTCATGATAAAAATTAATAATAACTTGGGTGTTAGTGATAGTATAAGTGGGGCACTTCTTCAAGATCCACTGGCATGTTCATTGCTAATGTATTTTATCCTTGATCATCCGGGGAACGAAGGTGGTTCTATTGTATCAGTACAAGAACTGTCTGACTTCCTGTTGCAAACATACAAGGTAGTCAAGAAACGATTGGAAAGGCTGGAGAAGGCAGGGCACATTACATCCCTGCAACGACTCGATAGTGAGGAGAGTGGGAAGAAGCTGGCTAAGTTATATATGCTTAACTTTGAGAGCAAGCTCTTCCTTAAACCAGTCAAGAAACCTGAGCCTGTTCAGGTTACAGATGACCATGATACGTTGATTAAAAAGTTTACTGATATTAATCTTCGTGTTCATGGGCAGGAGTTTAAGCCACATACTGCAGAAGAAAAGCAACGATGGATTAAGGGTGCTCAGAAAGTATTGACACTCAAACCTGCAGGGAATGAATTTGACATGGCTACATATGAAAGTGTCATTGAATTTCTAGCCAACCAACTGGATCAGTTCAATAAAACAGGTGATAAATATAAAATGCGATGCAAGGATATGGGTAACCTAGTATACAAACATCCTAATGCCACTGATTGTAAATACATCAAGGCATATGAGATGTTGAAGATAAATTCTAGCCCATCCTCACATCGTGATAACTTAATCTCTAACATGGAGGAGCAGAATGTCAGAACTAGAGAAGATGATACAGGATATAGTCATCAATCTCATGGAAGCATATGGGAAAAGGCGTGATGACAGTGAGAAATTCCTGATTGGTATATGGCAGAAGGCTCTGGGTGGATGCAGTCAGGAAGACTTACGTATAGGATTCCAAAATCTTATATCAACCAGAGTCAAATCAGGGATGCCAGTTCCTGCTGAGTTCTTTGAATCATTGCATAAGGATTTATATGACGATGCACTGATGGCATGGAACCAGTTGTTCCAAGTATTAAAAGCCCATCCGGGTCGTCCAGTAAACTTTGAAGATATTATTTTAGCAGAGTCAGTAAGGAGATTAGGCGGATTAAACTTCTTAGGGAGCCTTACTGGTAATGAATTAAACTTTCAGAAGAAGAGCTTTACTGATACATACTGTGTCTTAGCGAAACAGGGAATAGAATCTAGTATGCTGTGCGAAGGTACGTATGATGCAAAGCCAATTGAGATGCCGTCATTAGCAAGACGAAGAACCTTGCGGCTGGAGGAGGTGCATGATAAATCCTGAAACCTCGCTGCTTGCACTTTGCATTAAGTATCCGGACATGGTTCCGGTAATACGGACATCAGTATCAGCTAAGATGTTTACTGGTAAGAAGAATGCTGAGGTTTTTAAAGCATGCCTCATGCTTAAAGATAATAATAAACTTGTTGATTCAGTAACATTATCCGAATATATTAAGTCCAACAAAAAAGCAAATGCGATGTTCGATGATGAGACAGTTCTATATACCTGTCTCTCTGAGATCACTACTACAGAAGTAAAAGCATCATCATATCAGGACTATACAGATATAATCGTTAACAATTATCGCAAGCAATTTGCTGTTAACGAGACAAGGAAGTCTGCTGATAAGATGAAAGACGGTGCGGATGTAACTTCAGTTGTTGAAACACTGGGTGAGAACCTTCGTGAGACTGAACGCTTAACATCCAAGCCATTTAACTCCTTCCTAGATATAGCACAGGAAGAAGCAACTCAAATTGAAATTAGAGCAGAGCGTGGCCCTGTTGGGTTGGATGAATTGTTCGTCCCAATGGCCTTTGATTCTCTCGGAAGATTCATAAAGGGCTTCCGCTATGGCAGTCTGTCCTTGTTAGGAGCACGACCTGCTATGGGGAAGACTACATTTGCTGTAGCTTTGGCTGCAGATGCTGCCCGCAGGGGAGTTAAGACTTTGTTTATCTCTATTGAGATGGATCGAAGTGAGATTGCCCAGAAGATGCTGAGTCATACAACTGGTATCCACTTCAATAAAATTCTGGAGGGGTTCTCTTTGGAACAGTCTGATTGGGATGGCTTGTTGGGAACATTAAGCAAATACCATGAAGGTTGGGATACAAACTTGGCGATTGATGATGAGTCCAGTACACCTGCTGAGGTACTGAGATCAATCAACTGGGGTATCAATGAAGGATATAAATATATAATCATCGACCACCTACATGAGTTGGTGTTTGATGATAGGAGATCACATATATCCCTGACAGAAGCAATGGGAGATTATGTTAAGCGTCTGCGTAATATGGCACAGCGTAATAGTCTGGCTGTATTAGCGTTATGTCAACTCAACAGGGAGGTTGAGAAGCGTTCATCTAAGATACCACTACCCTCAGACTTAGGAGAGAGTGGAGCACTGGAACGTGTAGCACATAATATTATCATGCTATATCGTGATGAAGTATATAACAGAGCATCCGAACACAAGGGTGAACTGGATGTTGTTGTTGCTAAGGCTAGAGGTGGACAAACGGGAATTGCTACTATGGATTTTGATGGTGGTAAGAACATAGTTAAAGATCAAATATATGAACTAAAAGCAAAGGGGAATAATGAATAATGATAGGGAAAGATTGCCTAACCGAAGGCGTGGCTTCACTCAGAAGGCTCGTATCGGTGGGCATAAGATATACCTGCATACAGGTGAGTACAAGGATGGTTCTCTCGGAGAGATATTCCTTGATATGAATAAAGAAGGTGCTACTCTCGGTGGTATAATGAATTGCTTTGCAATCGCAGTGTCACTTGGATTACAGCATGGTGTACCTCTGGGTAAATACGTTGATGCATTCACGTTCACAAAGTTTGAACCGGCAGGTATGGTAGATGGTAGTGAATTTATCAAGATGAGCACATCACCTTTGGATTATATCTTCAGGGAACTGGCTATAAGGTATGATGGCAGGGATGATCTGGCTCATATACCAACTACTGGCAACGTAGGCATCGGTACTACTGGCAACGTAGGCATCGGTACTACATCCCAGATTATAAATAAAAAGATTGAGAAGTATATACCGGAGATAGACGGACTCCCACTTCCAGTTGAAGAAAAAGATGCCGTTACTATAGAACCTGATAAGGATGAAGATAAAGTAATCCTCAAGAAGGTTCTTGATGTACCAGCAGAACCAAAGCCTTGGGACAGAAAAATAATAGAAGAAGCAAAGACCAAGGGATATGAGGGAGAAGCATGTACCTCATGCAACCTGTTCACGCTAGTCAGGAATGGATCTTGCTTAAAGTGTGTAACATGTGGTGAAACAAGTGGTTGTTCTTAGAATAGCTATCCTGTTATACATAGTCTATTCATACATTTCTTTTAATAATGAATGGAATAATTATATAATAGAAATATATAAATAATTTATTTTATTTATTATTTATTATAAAATAAATATATTATTATTTCCTACCTAAATGAGGTTGTTCTATGGATGGAACATATAAACTCAACAGCTTTCCTAAAAATCTTAGGAACTTAATGAGAGAGAAAGGCATGAGTTCTGCACATCTAGCAGATAAGCTAGGTGTGGTACGGATGAGTGTATATAATTGGAGGGCAGGCCGTGCCGACCCTTCCCTACGGAGACTCTTTGAGATCTCCTTGGTGCTTGACACCAAAATAACTAACCTATTAATGGAGTAAAAAATGCCTAGTTATAATAAGACAGTACTAATTGGAAACATGGGAGCCGATCCTAGTGTAAAGGAAAACTCAACCTACGTAAGTATAGCAACTAACGAATCATGGAAAGATAAGGACACTGACGAGTGGCAGGAGAGGACATCTTGGCATAAGGTCATGGCCTATGGTTACCAAGCAGAAAAATTAAACAAGTTATCTAAGGGTACAACCATTCTGGTTGAAGGAACACTTGACTATTTTACACCCAAGGAAGAAGGTGAAAATCCTGCGGCCTTCATAAAGGCTCAGAAAATTGTACAAATATCTACTAAGTCTAAAGATAACATAGAGAAGGACGACATACCATATTAATATGGAAGACAAGAAGTCCAACATAACGATACGGCTCCCTGAGAGTGCACTAGAAATATTCAGAGACAGAGCTGCCAAGTCAGGTGTAGCCGTATCCAAAGTCGTAGCAGATGCCTGTGTTTCAGTGATAGAAACACCAAAGCTCATGGATGAGCAACAGGCTATGCCTGCGGAACTGACAGAGGGAAGACCACCTCGACCAGAGAAGGTCTATCTGTCAGATCCATATGCATATAAACCATTTACATTTATTGAATCTGATTGACGGCAAGCAAGCGAATCAGAATGCCCTGCATTCATAGCTAGGTTTTTGTTTTTCCCCTAGCATGTATGACTCCGCTAGACTGTTCCACAGGTATATACCTATAGTGCTAGGTCAGGGCGGAAAAGCATTCATCTGTTTTCTTCTGTGAAGCATAGAAGGTGTGTGGACGAACCTAATGTTGCGGTTGCTTGCCAAGTCAGGTACCATAAAGACCCCTCTAATATAACCCTACCTAAGACACCAACCACCCCATAATATTGTCATACAGAGAGATCTGAGAACAAAAATCTACCTAAGAGCAGGTGATTCTGCTATTCTATCCATAATCTGGTTCCTCATTGCATATAATTGGTCGATCTTAAGTCTTTTATTCTCAGGACTCATTGACCTATCAAAACGTATTACACGTATTCGTTTATTCAACTCATTAAATGTACGTTGCTTCTTCTTCATGAAGTCCCGCCATTTTAATAAATCTTTTTTCTCTTCATATATTTCTTTATACCTATCCCAATCTTGTAATTTCTTTGATAGTTGCATGTCATTATATGCCTGTTCTATTTCAGTCATGCGATCATAAAATGCAGTACCTGCTTTCGTGTTGCGGATAGGCGATGCCTGAAACATTTTTCTTAGCAGGTTGTGTTCTAGTATTTTAGATGCAGGACGAGCAGGAAAATCTTTATCCTTTGAAACAAAAAAGTCTGACGCAGCTATTACCTGTTCACCAACCCAGCCAAAGTAGCCATTAACCAAGTGTGATAACTGCATAGGAGATACCTCTACACCTGCCCAGTCGAATGCTTCCGACATTCTGATCATTGTCTCGGAGGTATACAGGTCACGCTTCTCCTTGGCAGTCATGTTCTTAAAGCGATATGGTTCTATTGGTCTGTCAAAGAAGAAGTTCTCATTGAATCCTACCTCTATAAAAGGACTGATTAATTTAGGGAATGGGCCTCCAACACCAAACTCCCTGCTAACTACAGACTTTATAGCACTTACAAATAATTCACCATGAACAGGATCTTTCTTCCTTGCCATATCCAACCCACGCCATGCCAAGTTAGATACTATATTAAGTTCATGTGGCTTTGGCATCCTGAAGTGTACATCAGTTCCGGGTATATTAATCCACCAGAACATATCCTTATCCCAATCCTGTCTCCTTTGCCACTCCTCATTATCCTCATACATAAAGTATTCAGCTAATGTAGCAAGTAGAATAGCTGACCCTACAATTATAACAGGCTTAGGATTATTAATTAATTGACGACCTGCCTTATACTTACCTTGAAGCATGGCATTTGCAAACGGGGTAATGGATGTTATTAAATTAACCCATCTTGCACCTCCATGCAGCGTAAAGTCATGTAAATCCTTAGCTTCATATGCAGCTTTAGTCTGGCCTTCTCCCTTGTTCATAAGGTTCCTGTAGATTGAAGCCCTGTTAGCATTCTCTGCCTTGTCTCCCCATTTCTGGTATCTATCCCAGACACTTCTTGCTGCTTGTCTATATTTTCTTACTGCATTCATAAATCCATCATGTGCTTCGGGATTCATTCCTATAAATCCTGCTCGCATATCTTTAGTGAGAAGCTTCTGAGAATAGTTAGGATCATCTGACCTTAGGTTACCAAACTGTATATAGGCTCCTGATACAAGCAATTCAGCCTCACTCTTACCTACTTCCTTCCATCCACCTGTTGCATTCTTGAATACATTAAACCCTACATCTGAAAATGCTGCTGCCTGAATAGTATCCCGTAGAATATTCCTTTTCTTAAACAATGGACTTGCAGTAGTAATTCTGGTGAATAAATTCTTTGCACCAATTGCCCATGACAACCCAGCAAAATCATTACTAACATTTAATGACGCAAGTGAATCATATAATAGTTGATTACTTATATTATAGTGAACATCCTTTCCATCCTTAATTACCCTCAATGAACTTGCCCCCGGATGTTTTGTTCTCTGGGCTAGGAACTCCCCGGTAATAGGATCTTTTATTTGCTCCGCCTGACTTAATGTCAGTACAGCAGAATCGTTCTTAAGCGATGCAGATACAATATGTAATGCATTCCTTACAAGATTATCAAGTGGGTTATCCAGTGCCCTCTTGGAACCTTTCAACTGTTTAATACCTGTTTGCCCTGCAAGTGACTTGTAATTACGTGTACCCTTTGGTACATCTTTACCAATCTCATCCTCAAAGTGTCTAAAGAAGGGGAGATACCAGTCTGTATTCCAGTTAGATGCTGACTCCTCATTGAAGAGTCCCATCTTTATACCAAGGTCAACAACATTTTTATTCCATGCGGCAAGATCCTTGGCTACTCTTTCATAAACTATTTTTCTGGATGTCATCACTCCAGTAGTTGCATCTTTCATATCTCCAGTATTAAAACCACTGACAGGATCTATTGCTAGATCTATATTTCTACGTAGTATGCCTAGATCTTCTTCTCCTATCTGCTTCTCAAGGATGTCTGCCCTTTTGTATGCCACCCATGCAATAAACCTGTCAACCTCAGATTTCATGCCACCGAATGGACGGAGTAAGTTAAACAGCCCCTTCCCTTTCTCATCAAAATGAGTTTCATTTATTTTAATACCATCAGAAAGAGTCTGTTTTACCTTAACCAATCCATGCCTTAGCATAACTGCCATTACACCATCTTCCCTGTTAGCCAACCGTTGCTTCATATATGGAACTATGCCTACCTTCTCCTTGACTACAGCATGTGGATCAAGAACATCATGAAATGCCCTTGCCTTGAACCTGCTCCACCACGATGTAGTAGTAGTTTCCTTGGGGTCATAGCTAGGATACATTGCCTCCATAGCTCCTAGCTGAGCAGCACCTATGTCCCCCATGTTCTTAAACTTTTCATGAGCAGGCATTAATACTTTATGAGCAGGCATTAACATTTTAAGGGAATCACCAAGCGTAGTCCTATGTTCCACCATACTCTCTATAGTTAACATATGATTTAGCGTCAGTTCACTCGCATAGAATGCATCGAATGAAGAACCAATTGCCTCTTCACCTTCTTCTGCTATACGAATAACCGGAGGTGTCTCTTTAGTTGCAGCCTTACTCAGGTTGCGGAATGGTCGCCTCCCTTCTTTTTTCCAATGTGATGCCAGCTCTAGAAGCCCTAACTTAACTTCTCCTAAAGTAATAGTCTTTTGTTTATATCCTAATGACTCAAGAAAGTTTGCGAATACTTTCCTAAACCAAAATACTATCTTGTCCACTAGGGTTGGGTCTGCAGCATAATGTGCAGTTGCCTGTTCCTGATACTTACCACCCCTAAATCTTTCCGGATGCCCTAAAGATTCTGCAATTCTAGCTACAATTTCTAATGATACTTGTGTTTCTGCAAAGTTGTCTGTTGCCTTAATCAACTTAGAATGTTCAACATCAAAAAGAAAATATCTTTTACTTTCCCCTTTATATCCCTGTCCTAGTTCTTTTTCACGCTTTGTTCTTGCCCCCCTACCTATATCAATACGCTTAAAGTGACCTCCGGCAAATCCTTTAATCTTGGAATATGAAGTCTGATTGTTAAGATCTAATGCATCTAATTGTCCAAGAAAATCAACGTGTGCTTGAGGCATATGAGGGCTGGTGAATCCTGTTTGAAAGTCTCTCTCAGTTCCGTTAAGAATTAATTCAATGAACTCTGTCTCTTCGGGTGTGTTATCTGTACGCTTTCTCAGTTCTCCTTGGATATACTTACGATATTGAGGGCTTTTCCTCATGAAAATCATTAGTTCTGTCTTATGGAATAAAGCTTTTTGTGCATCACCATATTGCCCACCCTTATTATAAGCGTCAAAATCATCAGGGAAACTATTCTTAATCAGTTGGACAAGCTCAGCTTTGGCAGGTTCAGGAAGTAAATTATGAATAGCTCCATGACCAACTGATTCATGCCATAATGTTTTTACTAACAGGGCTTCAGAAGCAAGCTCAGAATGATTAAGATATGTTGTAGATGATTCCATATTATAGAACCCAGCTAAAGGGAGGTTCCCCATCATACCATCAGGGACTATAACAACAGGCGGTGCACCCGGATACATAGTAAGGAAATTTTGTACTATTTCTTTCATTCTGGGTAGTGGTATAGGTTTTGGCTTTACCCTTTTTTTCTGCACTGTCGGTTTGCCTGTCTCCTCAGATCGAATTTCCGCATCAACGCCAGACTCCTCCGGAGTTGACACCCAACCATGACCTATTTCTGCCTGCCTTTTTATTATTGCATCCCACCACTCATTGCTAAGAGGTTCTATTCCTTTTGAGTCTAATCCTATTGTTGCTTCTAATAATTCAGCAGGTAGTTTAGTTCTTCTAATAAACTCAAAAGCCCTAAGCCCTTTCCATGCATCTTCTGCAGCAAGTACCTCCTTCGGATCTATATCAATACCATGTTGCTGTGCAATCCTTCCGGCTTCATCAATAAGAGTTTTGTTACCTGAGTCAACAGCACTTTGGAACCCAGCCTTAAGCTCTTTAATATCCTTCTCAATTTCCTCACCTATCTTTTTCCATGTTGTTAGGACTTCCTCTTCAGTAAGCTGCTCTGTAAGCAGTAGGAACGGTATTGTATCTGGCTCTGCTCTTTCCAGTTCAACTTCAACAGGAGCCTCCTCAGAGACAGGAGCTAATATAGGAATAGCACTACCATCACGTATCTTATCCTTTAATTTTCTCTCAAACTCTGCTCTTTCTTCTGGAGTATAGACCCTTTCTTTTCCCTTAGCAGCTTCAATCTCATCATAATAGTCAGTTGAAGTATCAACATCCGTATCTGATGTGGGTTCACCATGTAATTCTACCCAGTCCTGTGCATTTTGTATTACTATACCAGTAGGTAAACGAATTGGTGGCTGACCAAATGCATCCCGGTCATTATTTTCTTTGGTGTGTTGTTCTATTAACTCATCATCTAACTGCTGTAGTCTTTTACGATCAGGATTCTTACTTTTGATTGTTTCAACATACCGTGCCGCAGTAGCCTCATCCTTGAATTCAACCTGAACTGCCTCAGGCTCAAGCCCCTTACCGGCAGCCTCCATATACTGAAGCTCAACCAAGTTACCTGTATTAAAAGCCCATACTATAGGCATACCCTTTACTGTTTCTTCAAGCTCTGTGAGATCTACATCCACATCCCTGTCGATTCTTGCAAGGATGTCAGATGGAGGAGGTCGGGAGGGATCGTCTGCTATTAGGTCATTGTGATCAAGCTTCCTACTGAAAAATTTATTAGCCTTCCTGTCTGTCCCCAGCATACGACCATGCTCAATTAGTATGAGCTTAATAAATGGAGGAACAGTCTGACCTTCAGGCTGAAGTGATGTCAGTGTTAACGGAGACTCGTCTGCAGAAACATCAATATCTGTATTAAGCCTGTATATTTTCCACTCAGCATCCGTAGCAAATCCGCCACTGACAATGAATGATTGATCAGTACCTAGACTTTCAATGAAGGTATCTAATTTCTTTTGATTGGCATTAGAAACGAATGGAGAAAAGATTCTCTCCACTTCTGAAGTGAAAATCTGCCAGACGTTTGGTGTTTTAGGCTTGACGTATGGGACTTTCTTTGTTGCCTTGACAGCATCCTTGGTGAGGGCAGGTTCAGTTGTAGCTGTTGCTTCTAGTGCTACTTCTTCACTTGCGGGGGGCTTTTTTTTTAATTCTTCTCTTCTTTTCTTTGCTTTTTCTCTTACCTTAGTGATCTCATCTCTAACCTTCTGTTCTTCAGCAGTGTACTTTCTCGTCTTTACTCCAGTATCTACAGTAGCACCACCCATCCTACCTACTGCACGATTAACTTCTCCTCGTTGCTTCTGTGTTAGTATAGGAAAGTATCTATCTTTAACAGCTTCAATAGTATTAGGATCTGCTGTAGCAACTAACCATTCCGTCATTCTTCTACGGATTAAATCCATTAGTTTCTTAGGAGCTATCGTAGCATCCTTTTGTGCTTCAGAAGGAGCTTCATCATTTATATCATTCTTTATTTGCTGAGCAAAATAACCTGTATCCTGACCGGTAGCATTCCATGTTGATACATCCCTATATCTTTCATTACCAAACATTGGGCCAGTTAAAGTTTGATCTTCATTCCCAACAAGCCTATTCCACCAGCCAATGTATTGCTCATCAGTTCCTTCTTTTGATATTTGTGTACCCGAATCCTCTTCATACTGAGAATCCCTGTACCTTTCTGGTAAGTTATCATATACTTCAGATTCAGTAATGACTGGTGATCCTTGTGGACGGGTGACATTACCTTTGGCAATATCATTCATTAAAGGACGGGGATAAGTACCGGGATTTTTTTCGTTTGCAATTACCTCTGTTATAGTAATATAGTAATAGGCCGGATGTCTTCAGCAGGCTTAGCAGCTACCTCTTCAGTTACCGGGGGTGTAGCGGGGGTCTTAGTTTTTTCCTTAGTCTTTGCCTTAGCCTTAGCCTTCTCTCTCTTAGCCTTAGCCTTCTCTCTCTTAGTCTTCCTTCTAGCAGCCAACTCATCCTTCATTTGCTCCTGCTTTGTACGCTTCTTACCTTCTGCTTCTTCGGCTAGTCCTACATCTGTTGCCTGCTCAGGAGAAAGGAATTGTTTCTTTCTACGACCACCAACTATACCCTCTGTAAGGGAATCTGTATGTACCTGTTCATCAACATCCTCAACTGTTGCCGGTCTTTCCTTCTTACCTACTCGTTCTTCTCCTTCAGCAACATTCAATGGAGTGTCAGACTCCATCCCCTCAGTAAGGTATCCGTTCTTGAATTTACCATACGGTTTCTTACCACTATATGTGTCTGCTCTTCCTGATATAAGATGTATGAACATCTCTTCTGCAGCCTTGGTATGCTTCCCTGTTCTTTTGTTTACTGCATGTTCACGGATAACCTTAGAGCCTTTAACAGTTTCACCTAATTTCCATGCACTTTGATTCGGCTTGGTAAATATCACACTGCCATCATAATTAATACCATCAAACCTCCAATGAGTTTTCTTTTTAGGAAAGCTACCCTTGTTCTCATTCCGGAATCCTGAGTTCTGCTGATAATGAATAACAACTTTACCTTTTAATGTTTTAACATGATCCCTGAATGCGGCTGATTTAGTTACATTCATTAAACTTCCTATGGAAACACCATCCCTATCAAAGAGTGTTGTGTTCTTATAGATAGGTTCGAATGTACCTTCTATCTTACTTGTTCGTTCAAAGCCTTCTGCCCTAAGCTCTTCTTCCAATTGATCTACATCTTCCTGTGTTACCCCCTCCTTGGTTTCAGTCTTATCAACAAAGTCATCAACAATCTTAGTGCGAGTCTTCTTAGTAGGAGCCTTCTTAGGGGTGAATCTGGAAGTGGTAGGAGTAAAGTAATGGCTTGGCTCACGTGAGATTTCCATAGGAACCATGATCTCAAGCTCAAGTGCCAGCCCTGATGCCAACTCATCCCTCATACTTACAGGGATTTGATAATCACTTTTCTTTTTTCCTCCTTGTGTTGTATAACTATATTTTGTTTTCTTTACTACTGGATCTGCTTCAGCCGCCTGAACAATTTTATTATATAGTTCTCCCCTTATTTTAGACCAAGCAAATGCACCTTCCGAATCTCCTGCGGCAAGTGACCACGACTTAACAAGATTAGTAATTTCTGTGGCAGATTCTCCAATGGTTAAGGTGTCAGTAGCAGTTCCAAATTCTAAATCTGTGTCCTCTTTTGCTTTCCGTTCTGCTCTCTTACTTTCTTTCTTTGCTTCCCTATCGAATAGTTGTGATGCTGCTTCTTGTTTTGTTGTTTTTGTATCTTGTTTTGTTGTTTTTGTTTCTTGTTTTGCTGCTTTTGCTTCTCTATCTCTTAGTGCCTGACCACGTTGCCTATCGCTTTCTGCTTCTTTTTCCAAATACTCTGCTTCAAAAGTTTTTATTTGTCCCAGAATAGGAGCTGGTATATCTGATTCATTGAACCCATCGCTTTCATTATATCTATGATGATATAAAGTATTGTCATCTAGGCGGTAGGTTCTGTGTGCATCACCTTCAGGGTCACCCCCTTGATATATGCTAACTTTGCCAGCCGGGGTGTCTTTTCCTCTTATTAATTTAACACCTTCTACTTCTCCATAATCAACTTCCACTGATCCACCTAAAAGAGCTGCGGCTTCTGCTTCTGCTGACTCCAAGTCCAGATCTGTCACCTCAGGCACAGCTTCTGTGGTTGGTACTGCTACTGGCTCACCTCCCTTAGCTAGAACACCCCCCTTCTCCATGTTCTTAATGACATCATTAACCTGCTTGTTATCAAGTTCCTTATTGGTCTTGGCTAAGTCCAGATAAGCCCTATCACGTGGCATTCTTTGATCTTCTGGAGTTTTTAATATACGATTTACATTAGCTTTAAGAACAGGATCTGCATTAAGGTCTGCTACAATCGTAGCCCCTTCAGGAACCACTTCTTCTGTAGGAGTTGTTACATCTGTATCAACATCTGGGTCAACAGTTGCATGAGTACCGGGTCTAAATCTATTAGCTCGTTGTTGCCTATCTGTTGTTCGTTTTGGGATTGTCTTCTCTCCCAATAGATCAGCACCCTGCCTCATATTGTTAATTTCTTCATCTATTATATTAACAATACGCTGGTCTTGATCTGCTGCACGTTGTCTGTATTCATCCAGACTTATGAGAGCTGATTCGGTATCTGGGATACTTATTATACTTCTAACTTGATTCAGTATTAATCCCTTAGGTATAAAGTTTGCGTAATCACCGGGCTGGGCTGGCTGTTTAGTAATTGGATCAGGGACATTAGAAAAAAGTCTTCCAACAGGATCACCCTGTCTAACAGGGTTGCCATTTTTATCTAGGTCAAATGCACCCTTCTGCCATTTAGTGTAACCCCTATATCCTTGGACATAACCTAATGGGGCACCAACAAAACCACCCATGAGTGCCTCATAAGCTACCTGCTTAGGATCAATACCATATATAGTTCCTTCTCTTAGAGGGAAGCTTAACTGTGCACCAACGTCCTTTAGTGCTAACATCTTAGCTTCATGTGCAGTATACTGGGAACCTGCTGACTGGAGTGCTTCTTCTAGTGCTTCCCTTGCTGAAACTTTTGCTGCTATTCTTCCTGCTGTTCCCCATTTACCAGATGCAACCTTAATTAACTTAGATAAACGTCCTGCACCAAAGGTGTGCCCCATGTTCAATGGGTTAAAAAAGTTTGCATAAAACACAGTTTCAGCACTGTCATCAGCACGATCACCTAATATTTCTAAAGCTCTTAATCTTATTTCTTCTGCTGATTTGCCTGTCATCTTTTCGCCCAAGGCTTCCTCAATCTTCTTGACTACCATTGGGTCTGATATAACATCAGTATAGTTAAACCCTGCCTCAATTAATGCTTCTACTGCATTAAAACCTAACAAACCAGCTATCCATGAAGCTACTGCACCTACACCAGCGGCTGCTGCTACACCCTTTGCAGCACCACCTACAGCAGTACCTCCAATCATCACACCAGCCATAACAGGGGCTGATACTGTCAAGTCAAACAAGAACTGTGTAACTGGATTCATGTCTTTACTTTGATAGGCTTGGATCAGGGCGTTCTCATACGCAATCTCCTCAAGCTCCTCATGACTTTCAATCATTTCATGTGGATCTCCAGTAAGATGTTTGGCAATAAAAAAGTTACCTGATTCCCATAAGCCTTCTCCAATGTTTGCCCACATAGATCCGACCCTGCTTACTGTTCCACCAAAGTCCCTGTCTCTACTAAAGTCTTTTGGGTTAGCATCCTGTCCTAAATTGTATTGATCATATATAAGTTCTAATTCAGAGTCAGTTGCATCAGGATGGTTAGATCTAACCTCCCTCCTTATGGCATTCCTCTTAAACCTCCATGAAGTATAAGGATCATTAGGGATAGTATACAACTCATCTAACTCCCGCCTATGTTTTGCAAAGGCCATACTTACTGCTGGTCTTTTTAAAGGAGGTTCAATATCATGCCGTTGAAACCTTCTTTGTTCTCGAGAATATCCTGTATATTCGTTTGCCATATTACCGTATTAATTGTGAATCATTGCCAGATATCTTGATCTGATATTGTTTCTGAATATTTTTTATAATCTGGATTCCATTTAGTAAAATTAGTAACAAACTTTTGGAACCTATCCTTTAGGAACCTAATTCTTGGCCCCGTTAACTCACCGGGCCAGAGTTTTTCTTCTTTTTCTGTTTTCTTATTACTGTACCTACCTTGTTCAAATAATTCTTTTTCCATAGAAGCAATCCCACTAGCTTTCCCACTAGGAGATTTACTTTGCAAAGCAGTCTTCAGTGCTTCAATAAGTCTAAAGTATCTATTTTGATTTATCCTTTTTGTTTTTTCTTTATCTGGTTTCAGACCCTGAGGGACATACTTCTTCATAAAAGAACCTCCATGCCTATAGGATAAGTCACCAAGAAGCTGACCCAATGCTGGATACTTTGCATAGAGATCTTGATTAAGGATTTTAGGATGATTGTTAGTAAGAGTTCTTAAGTTTTTATCATATGCCCAGCCAACCAAAGCCTCAGTTTCATCATGTGTTAAGAAAAGTTTATTTCTTCTTATTTGTTGGTCAGTAGTAAGCTCCCCAAGCTTTTTTGTATGACCCAGAAATTCATTTACATTATTAGTATTAAAATATTCTTTGAATGCACTCATTCTGCGTTTCCCTATTTCACTACTGCCATCCAACTTTAAAACATTCTTTAATACATGCTCTATTACAGCAGGATTCCGCCCTGCTATTTGCCATGCATCAACAGATCCCGGTAATAATGTGTGCACATTATCTTCAACCACTTCTCCATTACTCCTTGGATATTCATTTGCCATAAGGTTAATTAGTGTATTCTCAGGCCCAAATCCAGCATTAAGTTCTGGTCTATAGACTCTAACAGGTTCTTCTAGTTGGCTTCCACTTGTGCCCCTCTTCTCTTTCTCTCTCTTTATCGCTTGCTGTATCTGTTGGCTGTCCCTATTTATTTCTATTTGCTCAGCAGATATTTGCTGTTGCTCTTCCTTAATTCTATTCTCTTCCGAAGTTTTTAAATCTAGCTCACTCTTAACTTCTTCAGCAATTTCAGCATCATCAGTTTCCAGAGTCCCATACAGATCATCCATACGTTTATTTATATCAACAGATGATTCTTTATATAACTTTTCGTCCTCTATCTTAGAAGCTTCATTCCTTGACTTCATCATATAGAGCATATTATTTATTTTAGTTTCAAGAAGACCTAATTCAGTTGGCCCTAGATTATTTGCTCTTGCATAAGCCAATGCCTGATCAGCAGATTTAATGGCTAGTCGGTTTCTTCGTGCTTCTTCTGCTTCCGCAGCAGTCATTAGATCCTCACCATAATGTGTGGGTTGTGGCCCACTAATAAGTCCCTTCCCTTTCTCTATTGATTTTATAAAAACAGCCCATTGATCTTTAAAATAATGTTTAATAGTTTCCACTACAGTCAAATCATTACCTTCATAATCTTTAGTTATTAATGGTACGACTGTAATATTTTCAGCCTCTGCCAATTTCTCTATTTTCTTCTCGTGTTCTTCAGGTGATTTTGACTGTATATGATCAAAAGACAGTTCTGTATCTGGCTCTAGATCTTCCTCACGCTCCAGTGCCAGCTTCTCCCCCTCCTTCCATTTTCTACCAGTGTAGGGTTTAACCTTCTTGGGTTTAGCCTCATCATCAGAACCAAACCACTTCGCCACTGTATCCCAAGCACTCTCGTCACCATCTTTACTTTCATCTACTTCTGTTCGTTTTAATTCCGGTTTAACCTTTACGTTTTCACGAGCATTTTTTATTATGGCCGCCTGTTGTTCCTGCTTTGTTGGCTCTTCTTCTTTTTTAGGAGGTTCCCCAACACCAGCCAACTGAGCCTTGTATTTATCCATAAGATCATTCATGCCGGGGAACTTTACTCCCTCCCTAAGATAAGCCATAAGCAGCTTAACATCTTCTCGTGGTTTAGCGGCAATTGCAGGATCATAGTACTCATTTTCTTCTGCATACTTTTCAAAACTTTGTAATGGAGCATGGATCAAATTATCCATTAACATGTCACTGTACTTTTTTTTATCTTCTTCAGTTGTTGCAGCCGCATAATTTGCATATACATCCCGTGTTTTCTTACTGAACATACTCTGATAATTTTTAATCAGATCTATCTTATCCATACTCCTACTGTGTTCTAGATACTGATCCCATTTCTTTTCATATGCTTCCCTCAAAACCTTCTTGTCAAAACCCTTCCATGCCTCTATATCCCTTTGCAGGTTTCCATACTTAACATTCTCAGTTAGCAATCCCAACCTATGGGTAACCTCTCTCCTTCTACTCTCACTGTCCAGTGTACCCTTCTGCCACTCTGCCTTTGCATACTCAGCACCTACTGTACCACCTCCATATTTTGCTACTGGTTCTCCTTCAGAGTCAACAGCCGGAGCTTTACCAAGCCGACCACCAAAGATAGTGCCAGTCCTCTCTGCCATGTTAGCAAAAGCACCACCAGCATAACCTATATACTTCCTTGTGTTCTCTGCATCTATATTACGCTGCTCTATCTGCTTCTGCTTCAGGTCATGGCGATACGGAAGCAATCTCCCACTGTCATAAAATGCTATTGCACTCATAATTAATTCCTATATAAAAAATTATTAACCAAATTATATATATAATTAAAATCCATATGCGTTCTTAGGGCCACCCTTAAACCTCAGCTTTCCACTAAGTCTCCCACCTCCGGGGCCGATACGATTCTTACTGAAACCTATACCACGTTTTCTTCTTTCCCACAGACTTTTCTCATCAGTCCACCCTTTATTATATCCAGCACCTGTCATGCTATTGGAAAATTGATTTTTTTTTTGGAACCTAGAAGGGCGGAAAGGGTTACCGGGCGATAAGTACTGTCCAGAATAATTACTAGGAACCATGCTCTCTTGATAACTCTGTCTATTATATCCTTGAGTAGGAGAAGTCCCTTCCTGACTGAAATTTCCTTGAAACGTAGGAGAAGACTGACTCCAATTTCCTTGAAACGTAGGAGGAGTCCCTCCATGACCTTGCGGTGGGCCACCAGCCATTGATCTACTGTAAGTGTTATCCCTAAACCTCCTCTGAGCTAACGGTTTATTAGAACTATAAAGGGATGGAGTTCCTCTTCTTAAGGATGGATGTGTCTCTACATCACTCACAAATCTTGGGCCTCTCTTTTGTATCTGGCTGTCTGCGAAAGTCTGTGCACCTATCTGTGCTGCTTGTTTACTATACAAATCTGCTTGGGCATTTGATGCCATTCCTGCACTTATACCTGAATACATACTTGCGGCAGTGCCTGCAATCTGAAGCCCTGTCTGGATACCCCTGCCCATACGACCTTGATTATATTCATCCACCTGCTGCTGTGCCATCCTGTCACTAAGAAGCAACTCCTGCTCCCTACCCATCCTCTGCTCTTGTATACTGGCTTCTTCAGTAAGCATCTGGTTGCCCATTGCATCATAACGCTGACTCATCCCAGCAGCCTGAGATGCCAGTTGTGCCTGCATCTGTCCTTGCTGTCCATATGAACTAGCAACATTCAATCCTGCAGCCGACCTGTTTAATGCTGCCGCTGAAAGTCCCATCTGCTCTTGGATCTGCTGACCACGAGCCTCACTTAAATAACGATCTGCCTGCTCATCATCTCCTAACATTGCAGCCTGCTGACCTATTCTTTGTGCATCCACAGCAAACTGTCTTAACTGTTGATCCTTTCCTGTAAACCATCCCTGTTGTTTTGCCTTGCCTAAATTAGATGCCGCATTTTGATTTGCATCAAGCAGTAACTTGGCTGCAGCAACAGGATTAGTCTTTGCCAACCCTGCAGCAATTCCTTCAGTTTGTGCCATAGCTGCATCGTTCCCCATCTTTGCCGCATCCATTACCATAGATTGTACTGCATCAAAAGTACCTCCTTCTCTTGCCTTTGCCTCCAGTTCCAACCTATAACCCTGCCTTTGCCTTCGTCTGTCTGCTGCCCTATCACGTAGACCGGCATAGTGTTGCCTGTCATCTGCTAACTCTCCTGCTCTCCTCTCACGGAGTGCGGCCTGTCCTACTGCTGCTTGTGCCTCACCAGTAGCACCTTCCATCCTGCCATATAATCTTTGTGCTTCAGACCTACTTCGACCATACCTTCCATATTCCTTATCAGCACGGCCACTGTACTTCTCCCGTCTTTTACCAAACATTCCATATGTTTTCTCTGATCTATCTTTCCATTTCTTCAGCTCTTTAGGGTCATGATACTTGTCAGCATCACGCATTTTAGGGCCACCAAGATTTTCAAAGAAACTGCCAATACTACCGAATGCCATATATATACCTCACTTACGTAATCTATTTAATGTTTTACGAGCTAATCTTCTAGCTCTTTTTTCGCCTTTAGTCCCAATTGTTAACACGTTCTGTTCACTTGTACTATATACCCCGCCTACCACTGAAGGAGTTGCCGCAGCCGAATCATCATTAGTATTTAATTCCAATGCAACAGAAGTATCGACAGCAGTGGTTGTTGCTGTAAGAGCAGCACTTTGATCTAAATCTACCATTCCATCACCTATCTCTCCTTGCCCGCTTCCTGAGGCGCCACCTGAGAGCCCTTGAGGCCCCGGGTGTGCGCCCCCTGCTCCTGTGTCTCCTCCTTCTGCCTTCCTATGGGCTTCCAATATTGAATCAAGTTCAGCAACATCATTATGCAAAATTTTTAATCTCTCTAATATAGAATCATCTGAACTCCCACCACCAGATGTACCACCTCCGGTATAAGAACCATTTATCTGAGTTCGCAATGCCCCAACATCAGCCTTTAAGTCATTAATCAGAGGTACACTTATAAGCATATCTGACTTAATTTTATTATGTTCTGATTTAATTTCATCAATTGCGTCCTTATTAGTTGTCATGTCTGCCTGAACTAAATTATATTGAGTTATTACTCCATTCAATTTAGTATTAAGTTCATCTACATCAGATTCTAATTCTTCAATATCATCAGATGTTATTACTGTAGCAGTACCCATTTATTCATCCATAAATATTTTAAGAGTTTCAGCCTGTTCCTGTATCATATCCTTTAAAGATGTAACCTCGGAAGACAATGACATAATCTTTGCCCTAAGTTCTGCATTAACACGTTCCTGATCCCTGAATGCTTCCTGTGTCATTGGATCATCCAACTGTGCAGCAACAATATTATGCCCATATCTTTCTGCTTCAGCCATAATTAACTAGGTACTCGTGGTTGCTCAATATCCTGTAGTTGTATATCTGTTTCTAATGAGCCTACATATCCTCGTGGAGATAAATCTGCATTTTCAATTTGTTTCCATTGGAATATATACCCTCTGCTACCGGATGGTAAATAAAACTTTTCTGTCTTCCATGTAGTGGAAGTAAATATCCTATCACCACCTACCTTAACTCCATCAAAATAAAACTGTAATGTTACTGTGTCCTTATAAGTTACCTGTGCCTCAGAAAGCTCCTTGACAACCTTATGTGCATCTACCGGGGCAGCCATAATTTCACAACGAACCATCTCACAACCCTTGGTTTCAGATATCTGAACCAATGAACCTGACTGAGAAGGTGACGGGAATATCCTAAGTGGTAGAAGCTTCCCCTTAACTGTTAAACCCTCACCACTTATACTCTCGTCTCCTGCATGAGCACCATCAACTGCAAAATTAAAACCCAGATCGCCATTGGTTATCTTGGGAACAGCATCTATTAGGGCATGATGTAATATTACTGGTGCATTATATTGTTGGAAATCTGGCATTATGCTGCTAATGCTCCATTAAATGTTACAGATTCAATCATTCCATTACGGCTTTCATTCATATAATGTACCCTTGATCCAAAGGAAGATGCTGGTAAGTATATCCTTTCTTCAGTAAATTCTTTGCCAGCATTAGTAAGCTCCTTCCTATATATAAGATCACCATCCAACTTTACCCTGAAATCTACAATACCCTTATAAAATATATCTGCACTATGATGCAAGGTCTGTGATTGAAACTGCTGAACAGGGAAGTGGCGGAGTGATATTGTATTAACCCTAAAGTTACCCTCTACTTGAACAGATATAGTCCTGAATCTCCTCAGGTCTTCAAGATACAAGTCTGCTGACTGTGGCTCCTCTGAGACTATAGGAGGTAATGTAAACGATCTTGCTGGAATAGATTCATTGTTAATGTATATATGAACCTTAGGTAAATTCCCCCACACTATATTCCCATCACCACTTCTTAATGGTTCCTTATCTAATACTATACTGGGGTTAGTTCTATTATATGATACTCCACTTCCTGCAGTACTACTATATTGTACATTCCCACCATCAACTACAGTTTCTACTTTAAAGGTATCATCTTCTTTATCATTCACATAATAATTAGTATTAACAGCAATGTTACCGGGTAATGTGCCAGTTGTAGTGAATTGAATTTCATCTCCATCTTGCATAATATGATCAATATCAGTGAATAATAGATCTGAACTACCATCACTAGCAACTACATCGTGAGACGCAGTCGTATTAACTGATTTAACCTTAGTATTGTCATCAAATAGTTCATTCCATATAGAGTCCCCTGCATTAACTGTATTTGTATCAAAACCTACTGGCATAAGTATTGTTTTCCTCTGTTCAGCACCCCAATTAGTACCACCTATATCTGCTATGAATTCCTGACCAACAGAATTATACTTTGTGAATACATCATATAAATCAACTTCACTATCCAGAGCAGATTCATTTAAGTCACCTGCTTCCAATTCATTTGCATTAAGACCAAGTAAGTAGACTGCTAATGCTTCACCTCTTATACCATTATCTGCTGTCAAAGATGTTTGAGACGCTAGTGATTCATATACTATGGCAACTGAGCCAAATGCTTTTGCAACTGCTGGTTCGCCAACATCAATCTTTTTACTCCTCCATGAAAGATTAGATATTTTTGTACCTCCAATTTCTTCAGCCACAAAATCCTCAGTATGAGTTATTCCTGATGTTGGTGTTAATGAATTATCGCTGGTTACAACAATAGCCTTACCCAATGCTTTTGCATAATATGCATAGTATGCCTGTATAGTTGTCTGGCAAAGTCTCATATCTCCGGATGTTATATCTAACCTGAATCCATTACCTGTATCTCCTTCCTCCCTCACTGCCTTTGGTCTTTGGAATAACCAGTAAGAACCATCTGATACACATGAGTAAGGCATATGTAAAATAGGTATCTTCTGCTTGTCCCTTGTGATATAACTAACCCTGCCTCCAGAATACATACATAAACCGTCAGAAGCAGTCTTCCATATAATACCACCATTAAATTCTGCTATACTATGCCTGTCACCATCCATAATTCCCTTAGCATCAGGAACCCTAAATGCTACCATTGCCTTAGGATCTGTCCCCCTTACCCTATATACTGAGTTTGTTGTGAAAACTATGCCCTCACCTGCATGCTCCATGATCCCCTTAATCTCTGAATCCAATGTAACTACTGCTTCAAGTGGCCAATATTCAGGAGATCCAAATCTTGAGAATCTTAAATCTGCATCTACTGATGCAAAATATAATGAACCTACTGACGTAATATATCTGAAGAAGTCTTCTTGGACTTCTGGTGCATAGAACTCTTTCTTCTTATCATTATATTCTATAGGCAATGGGGGCCAGTTATCTTCCTTCATACTATGTAGTGACATAATTGGTGTCCTTGCCTTATCACGATACCCAAACTCATCAACTTCTATTTGTATATCTCTATATCTAGTCTCAGTAAAAGTTTCATTATGACTAAATACAGTAACACCATCTGAATGTTTTACTGCATCACCACCAGTATTATTGTGGCTACATCCTGTGAAAGTTAAGCCATCTAAAGATTTACCAGTATAATTTATAAGATGGTTTCCTATTTTCAGTGTCCCTTCATCGTCAAATATATCTGTATTCTTTACCTTTATTATGGCTGGTACAGTAGAAGATATTTCTCCATCTAATGTTGTGGTATCCTGATTGCGGTGCTCCATCTCAAGTTCCCACTCAACTACAGTTACTAAAGGTGCACTGCCACCAGATGTTGTTACTTCTGAAGAATGCGTACTTGCTTTTGAGCCATAAACACCACGAACACATCCTGTTAAAGTATTAGTACTAGGATACCCAGTATCTGTATATCTAATATATTCTTCCTCAATTTTTACAACAGCAGGTACAACGATATCATAAGCTAATATACTTGCATCATCATCTAATGTAATGGTAGTAGCATCTATAGTAAGATCAGCTCCTAGTTTAGCTCTAGTACCAGATGTGAATGTTAAGGGTACACCATTCACACCACCATCCGCCCCAGATCCAGAAACAGGCAAAATTGTAATAGTATTATCAGATGCAACTGATTGAACAGTAGTGCCTACTGCAAGTACGTTGGCTGTTGATGACTCTACAAACATTCCTGCTGTTATAACTCCACTGGTGAGAAGTGCACTACCATGTCCTGAAGCTAAAGATATTGTGTTAACTCCCTCATCGCCAAAATTCCCGGTCATTGCAGGACGGAAAGGAGGTGTGGTAGAAGAAGTAAGAAGAGGTGCTTCATTTATCTGGTTAACTCTCCAAGAACCATCTATGTCACTCGCTGCTGATGGCCAGCCTAGTGCAGGTAACGCAGTTAAAGTAAAGGAGGAATTAGTTAAAGTGCTAAGAACACTAATATCAAAGAAAGTATTCAGGTTATAAAATGATGAGCCTGCTTCCTTAATTTCCAAATCTCCATAAAATTCTCCGACAGGAGCGGTTGACTTCTGAAGAGCTAATGGTAAATTAGCACTGGGCATATCTATATCTCTAAGAAACATAAACTCAGAAGAATCACCTCCATACCTGTATAACCTTATCTTTTCAATATAAGGATTATTAAACCTGAAAAAAGTAATTGGAAAGTTTAACTGTATACAGTCATCTGCACTGTCCAATGGCATTATACCTTCAGATGATACTTTTGATGGCACACTCTCATGCTTCCACTTATCAATAAAAGAAGCCCTGTAATAAAAATCTATATTCGGCCCATAAGGATTATACATATTAGGTGCACCAATTAAAAATGATGATATACCAACCCTTGATGCATCAAAAGCTTTATTATCATTATCTAGCTTTTTGGCCTGCCCCATCCGATAACCCTTTTCCACTGTATCCACATCACCCATTAGTTCAATAGCTTGGGAATTCAATACATAAAAATATTGTGCATCTATTGCATAATTGTTAAATGTTACCCTATTCTCAAATCCGGTTGACCCCCCAGCAGGCAATGAGGATTCTTCCGGTTTAAAAAAAACTATATCCCTTGTTACGGCACTCTTAAACTTAATGGCAATTTTAGGTTTATCTATTATAAATCCTTCTTCTGTTCCTGTATCATGAAATGTGTCTGGTGCATCCTTTGGATACCAAGTAAATTCATTATCTGCCCCTATCATCTTGTCTGCCTCATGAGCCAATCCTATTACCGGAGTGCTACCTGCCTTTAAACCTGAATCATACCTCCAAGCAATTGACATCCACCTATTATTAGTTGAATCACCAGATGCACTAGCTATCCTTGTCTTTAATACCTCACCCCATGCTGATTCATCATTAGTGCCCTCAGAACTATAATTAATCCATGAACCATCTATTTCAGATTCAAAAAATGGAACTGTAGTATGTATATCATAAGCACCATTACTCTTCTTAAGTATGCCCCATGCAAGTTCACCATCAAATGCAATAGGTTTAGTGAAGTTATAACTAAGTAATGAAGTCTCTGACTTCTCTGAGCCAGTCTTAATCATTCTCCAACTAACTGTATCTCCATTTTGTATTTGTATAAATACTAATGTCCCCACACTTAGATTATCAACATGAAATACATCTACAATCTTAGTAGCCTCAGCTATTCCTAGTCCATCTGGTTTCTTTAGGTTAGATTGAGTAAACTTTATACCGAATAGTGGGTCATAGACTATTATTTTATCATTGTCTACAACACTCATTAATGAATCTGTCAAATAAATTTTAGCTTTATCACTTAATACAACTTTATTTGCTGGATTCCGTGCTGTTACATCTGACTGAGATCCATTCTGAGACTTTAAAAATCCATCCTTTATATATATAATTCTAGGATCACCACTTCCTCCCACATTCACTGCACGTATTGTATTATCCTGCCAATTTATTTGATGTGCATAATCTGAAGCTTGCAAATGACGTACTGATGCTTTACTTCTTACTTCTATTGATTGCTTGTCTCCAACTCCCATTTCGTTATGATCATATTTTCTACCATGACTGCACCCAAGCAAAGTATTAATACTTAAATCTGTCCTTAGAAGCTTCCGTGTTTGAGTTGGAACCTCACCTATTTCGCTTTCTCCAGTTTCTTTAATATTAGTATCAATAGTTGATATTATTGGATAACATTCTTCATCAACACCAACCATAAATCTTTCTTCAAATCCGGGTATTGGTGCTAATCTCAATTTCCCCGACAAAGACATACCATCTTTTTTTATCATTGCAATAAAAGATGTCGATGGGCTACTTATACTGGAGAGATAAGGCAGATTAGAACCAATTCTTCTCACCTCACCTTTATCCGTATTTGCTCCTGCTTTAACATAACCTGTACTCACCCTTATATAATCGCCTTCCACAAAATTTGTGGCTGTTGCTTCAGCAAAAGATATACTCTTATCTTCTTTAGCTATTGTTGCAACTGTATGTATTGTAGATTGACTTCCATGTGATACTTCTGCAATACTGCCACTATCAACAGGTTTAGAACACAATCTTATAGTTTCATTCTTATATGGATCTGCAGGTGCATTATGTGTAGGAGGAATAATTGAATTAATTGCCAGACCTCTTGCACCCTTTGAACCTATACGATATAATATAGCTCTTGCTTTCCAATTCTGTCTTATATCTAGGTTCATTGATCTTACCCAACGACTCCTTTTCCCTTGCTCACCACCTCCTTGATTACTATACTCTACATCTAGGATCGTCAATCTATTCGGAGAATTAGTACCTTCTGCCCCACCCCATATGAAAGGAGAAGAAATATAACGGGTTGAATTAAATATACGTACATGAGTACCAAATGCCGATCCTGTAGGATGAACTGCATTATCTGCATGAGAAGAGTTATCTGTCCAATACATTCTTTTCTCAGGTATTGGATTACCATACCAATTTATACTTCCACTAATTTTTGGGAATCTCATATCAACAGAGACATTTAATCTAAAGTTCTGATATGTTGAATATTGCCAGCTATCTCCGCTATCAGCTCTGTATTTTGTTCTGACTCGTGGACTTACTGCTGTCTCTGAAAAGGATCTCGTAACAGTTACTTTTTTTACATCATCAGAAGTTAAGGTTGAACCTTTAGTTTCAATAGCAAGAATCTCTGGCTTATTTACCCCAAGCTGTCTTACACAAGCCCATTCACCTTTAGGCAAATATTCAACTATATACTTTATTCCAATATCTGATTCACCGTTAAAATATTTTTGACTCCATTTCCCGGTAGGATCATTAGATTTAGGGGTTATCCATTCTACTGCTCGTTTACCTCCTGCATTTGTAATAATTTCAACATCATCACTCCCAAGATTATATGCCCCGTCTGCTTCAACAGAATCACCATAACTGGAATCAATAACCTTTTCTACTGATCCTCCACTCCAAGAACCATTACCACCATACTCATATGGATGACCATCCCGAAGTAACAAAAGATATGCGTCATTTTTTCTTGGCAATATCCATCGCTCATCATCACTATTTGTATACTTCTCAATTGCATAATCATCAGGATCTTCTGCATCACCATATTGTTTCCTATCTGCTGTTTCAATTCTCTGTATAAATGAAAGTGTACCATTACACAGTTCTACAGAAGATATTTCCTTTGCAACTGCTGATGTTGAAAATCCTAAACTTGCTCCTTGGTTTCCTCCCTGATTTTCATCCAGTGTATTAAATGAATTTATAGACATAGAAGAATTCGATAATGCCACTACATCAATATACTGTTCATCCCAACATATAAAATAATTATCCTTGAAAAAGGAGCCGCCACTGTTATGCGTTAAGGAACCTGATTCATAATCTCCAGATTGAAATTCTCCACCTGAAAATTGCCGTGTTTTTACTTTCAGATTAAGACCATCTTTTTCTACCCAATAAGGCTGATTAGAATAATAATATATATTATCTTCTATATCAGTAGTGGTTACCTTGTGTTCTACCAATGAAGGAGCATCTGTAATAGTCGCTGCAGTATCTATAGAATTCAATATTGTTCCCGGCAATTCAAGCAAATGTGCTCCATCAGCAGTTTTTTCACCCCTTGTTCCTTCTGATACTATAGTCCCAGTAATAGTAGCATCCGGTGGTAATGGTGGCCCTAGATCTCTTTCATCAGTTGTTGCCTCATCATTAATAATTTCCTCAAACTTTGGACGCTCAGCATCATAGGTCTTGACAATACCAACACCTGATTCTTCAAAAGATACTGCTGCTGAATCTTTTATCCATTTCCCCCGATAATAGTAATGCTTTGCGGCTGCCATAGGACTGATACCATCTCCGGGTTCAAGAGCAAATCCCTTAAGATTAATATCAATCGCCTCTTCACCTTGGTCTTCACGAAGGTTCTGAGCGTCTATCTCGTTAGAGATGCCACCTGTAAATTGTCTGAGAACGGTTTTAGGCATGAATAGGTTTCCTTCTTCAATACTACGTTACATTCATTGATAAGTTTTGCTGATAATTTCCTTGCTTCTTCATATTCCATCTTATTAATTTTCTCAGGTGTAAGGTCTTTTCGGATCAGATCAGTATAACAGTCACAAATTACAAAACGTGTCATCTGATTAAGTTGAGGATGCTTATGTTGGTATGTCATTGAACATATCTGCCAAAGCTCCCGAATGTGAGCCGTGGGAAAGTTGCCACCGAACTCTCCTGCCAGAATGGTTGTTCCTGTCCCAGTCAGGTTCAAAAGTAAAAACAAGATCACTATCTTCAAGTTGAAATTCAATTTCCATTCTCCTTATTGTTTTATTTTTTTTATCTTTCAAGCATAACTCCACAAGTTAGCCTTACCTGATTTGCGTAGTTTCGTATCCACATGAACAAAACGTCCATCCCCCTTTTGCTGGATACCTACTGAGAATCCCATTTCAATTGCTTTTTGAATAACAATTCTTGCCCTATCACGATCACACCTTAAATCTGCAGCTTCTCCAGTAAGATGGCCTGAGGTTATATGTCCACCGCAATCAATATTTTTTTGGGCACAACGATAACCAGAATTTACAGGAAGAGCAAACCCGCATACATCCCTAAGTTGCTGGAGTTTCACCATAAAATGTTCATTCATCTCTGATAGACCACCACAATGAGAACAATTGCTACATGCCATTTCATCGAAGGTGAAAGATTTAATTATATCCTTAAAAT
>VTLG01000035.1_pt1 | contig 46810 bp, 80 predicted proteins | sample 4694571 | NCBI WGS metagenome assembly VTLG01 (sample SAMN12604809, study PRJNA352737) | marine metagenome | biome: ENVO:00000447; feature: ENVO:00000209|ENVO:00000569|ENVO:01000036; material: ENVO:00002151; isolation source: viral sequences binned using virsorter ... | reverse complement strand
AAGGATGAGGTAGAAGCTCAAAACTTCTTTTTAAATTAATGGCTAATAGTTTTATAAATAAAAAAGTAGATCTTACAACAACAGATTTAACAACACTATATACAGTGCCAAGTGCAAAAACATCTGTGGTAAAATCTATATTAGTTTGTAACGATGCAGGATCTGGTTGCAATATAGATGTTACTTTAGTAGATGCTAGTGGTAATATATTTAGTCTATTTAAAACAAAAACCATAGCAACAATCACTACAACAGAACTTTTAACTAACCCACTGGTAATGGAAGAAAGTGAGATATTAAAGGTACAAGCTTCTGACGCAAATGAGCTGCACGTCATAGCTTCAATATTAGAAATACAGCCAAGAGAGGTAACAGCATAATGAAAGAATTAAAACCTGAGAAGATCATAGAAAAGATAACAAATAAGAAAACAGGCGAAGAATACGCTGATGACGAAGAATGGAAGTCAAAGGGTATATCACCAGAGGACATCAGAAGAGACGTGACAGTGGTGATGCCAAGCCTTGATTTTCTAGGTAAAACAAAATAAGATAGATAAATTATGGCCATAACAAGAGCACAACAAGCAAAACAATTACTAGCACTAGGAGGACGTATAGGACTTCAAGAAGGTGGTATCATGCCTAGACTAAATCAGTTAGGTAGCGGTGTATCTTCTGCAGAACAAATGTTACAAGGTATTAATCAAAGATTACAATCAGCTGAATCTAGTTTAGGTTCAGATGGTGTAAGGTTGCCTGAAATATCTACTAATGAAATACCTTTTGAATTTGATAATAATAGACCTGGACCTATTGGTATAAGACCTGATTTTAATGCTATGGTAAGACCATTAGGAAAACCTTTACAACAATTACAACAAGCAGATCCAAATAGTTCTTTATTAGGAACTTTTCAAAGTCGTCCAGAAAATACAATTGGACCTATGGCACAAATACCAGCATCAGGAGGATTAAGCGGCATACCAGCAGCAAGTTACGCGGATGGTGGTATAACTAGTCTACAGGAACCAAGACAAGGATATTTTTTAGGTAAGATTGTAAAAAAAGCTAAAAAAGCTGTTAAGAAAGTTGCTAAAAGTCCTATAGGTAAAGCAGCTTTAGCTGCTGCTTTATTTAAAGCAGGTGGTGGTTTCAAAGATACAGGTTTTTTAAAAACTAAAGCTCTACCATTTTTATTTGGCACACAACAGATGAAGCCTGGTATACCTGGAACTCCAGGTTTACTTGATAGAATTAAAGGAATGGGTACTTTAGGACAACTAGGTTTAATAGGAGGTATCTCTGGTATAGCTGGACTATTGGCTGGACGAGAGGCAGAAGAGGAAGAAGACGATTTTGATGTATCAAAAGTTGATAGAGGAGAAGGTTTAGATATTGATAGAATAGTTAGACTTGCAAGAATGAATGATCCACAGTTTAGATTCTTACCTGGTGCAGAGTTTACAGATACTTTTGCAGAGGGTGGACGAATAAATTTAGCTGAAGGTGGACTCATGAGCCTTGGAGGTATGGAAATGGATCTTAGAGGTGGTGGATTTGTACCAATAGGAGCCAAAGAAAAGGCTGATGATGTGCCAGCAAGATTATCTAAAAATGAGTTTGTAATGACCGCCGATGCTGTAAGAGCAGCAGGTGGAGGGAGTATTGATAAAGGAGCAGATAAGATGTATAACCTTATGAAAGATTTGGAGAGTAGAGTATAATGGCAGTACAGGAAACTAGAACATTACCCGCACAGTTTATAGAGGATCTTGGTAAAGATTATGCAAAGCAGTTAACAGCTACAACTGCAATACCAATAGATACTTCTAAATTTGCACCACAAGTTGCTGCACAAGATGCACTACAAACACAGGCTGCAACACTAGCAGGAACGGGTGTTGGATCTTTTGCACCTTTCATACAAGCTGCTCAACAACAAGCGGCTACAGCTGGTCAAACTTTAGGTGGTATAGCTGGTTTAACTGGAGCGCCTACAGCAGCACAAACAGCAGCGTTTACATCACCATATCAACAACAAGTTATTGATACAACATTAGCTGAGTTTGATAGACAAAGAGCAATTACTGAACAAAACATAAGAGATCAAGCTGCAGGAATTGGTGCACTTGGTGCTGGTAGAACAGGTGTACAATTATCAGAGTTTCAAGCACAATCAGGAAGAGACAGAGCTGCACTAGAGGCACAATTAAGACAACAAGGATTTCAACAAGCACAGGCAGCTAGACAACAAGATATTGCAAACAGATTTGGTTTAGCTCAAGGACAATTAGGTTTGGGTACATTTCAAACAGGATTAGCAGGACAGGTTCCAAAATTACAAAGAGCTGATATATCTACACTAGGTCAAGTAGGTGCAGCGCAACAAGCACAAAGACAAGCTGTATTAGATGCACAGAGACAAGCAGCCAAAACGGCAGCGTTTGAACCATTAGAAAGATTAGGATTTTTTGGTCAGGGTGTTACTGGACTATTGGGTGGATACCCAGCACAATTTCAATTTGCGTCCACACCACCAGCATCACCATTACAAACTGCAATAGGATTAGGTACAGGATTAGCAGGAATATTTGGAGCGTTGAGATAACATGATGAGTCGTATTTTAAAAAGACCTATGTTTAGAATGGGAGGTCGAAGCGATGATGGTATTATGTCATTAAGACCTGGATTTCAAAATGGAGGAGGCCCCCTAACAACACCAGATTTATTTTTACAAGCTCAAAAAGTTCAACAACAACCGTTTTTAACTTTAGAAGAAATAAATAAACAATATGATGATGCTGTTAAAAAAGCAGACGAAGATTTAATGTTTGCTGATGTTGAGGATTTAGCTACAGGTCCTGGTAGTTTTTTTGGAAAACAAGAAGGAATTACTCAATTTTTAAAAACACCAGAGGGTGAAAAATTTTTTAAAAAACCTTTATTTGAAGAAAGGGACAAACAAATTACTGAGAGAAAAGCTTTAGGTTTAGAAATTCCAGATCCTATAAAACTACCTGAGGCTAGAGATACTGAAAAAACTAATCTTAAAACTGAGACAAGTAAGGCTACAGCTAAGACAGAGGCTTCAGATAAAGATACTATAGATAGCTACATAAAAATGTTTTCAGAGGCTTTTGGAGAATCACCAGAGGATGCGGCTAGAGAAAGATATTTACAGCTCGCTAAATTTGGTGCTAATCTTTTAGCACAACCTGGAGGTGATCTATTAGGTGCTGTTGGTAGAGCAGCAGCTCCAAGTATTGAAGGACTAGCGGCTTCAGAGGCAGCTAGAAAAGCGAGTGACAAAGATATTAAACTTGCAGCAGTTAAAACTGCGATTGAACAAATGGATGATCCAACATCAGACAAAATAAAAACATTAGCAAGAATGTCAGGGTTAGAGGAAAAAGATGTAGCTAAATTAATGCTTACAGGTAGTGATGATACCAAAATGGATAGAATTGAGACTACGGCAAATGCTTTAGAAGGAACCATTGGTGCAGAACCAGCTTTAAAAGTTGCACAGGCTCTAGAGGAAGAGGGAGCAGTTTTAGCACAAGCAAGACAAATAGAAATAGATTCAAAAACTAAAAAACCAAAAGAAGGTGTTGCTGATGGACTTTATTATGATGTAAACGGAGTAGTTTACAAAGTAAAAGATGGAAAACCCTCTATCATAAAAATTAAATAGGAGGTCTCATGGCTGTTATATACGAACAGGGAGAGTCTTTTGCAGACCTTCAAAATAAATACTCACCTGAAAGTCAAGAAGATGATGTGGGATTTTTTGAATCCGCATTAGCAGGTGTTGCAACTGGTTTATGGAATATACCAAAAGGTTTTGTATCATTAGGTGCAGAAATATTTGATTTAGTTGGAGATACCGATACAGCTAGAGATGTTGAAAAATGGTTTGATGATGTCAACCCATTTGATGATGAAGCTGAATCAAGAACTGTTGGTAAAATAACTCAAGCGCTCACTCAGATTGCTCCACTTGCTGTTTCTGGTTTTGCTTTAGGTGCAAGAGCAGGAACAAAAATTGCAAGAGGTTTAACAAAAAGAGCGACTCTATTAGAGGCAAAAAAATTAGGTGTAAAAGAAGGAGATAAAATAGCTAGAAGTATTGCTAGAAGAGCAATAGCCGCTAGAAAAGCAGGTAAAAGTCTTAATCTAACAAACGTTGGTAGAAAGATTATGGGTAAAACCACTGGTGGTGTCATAGGTGGTGGTATAGGAGAAGCAATTGTTGCTGATGAGGACATAGGAACATTAGCTGATATAGCAAAAGGCACATCATTAGAACCTTATGCAATTACTATGATGGATAGAAGTGTCGATAAAGAAGGTAGAGATGAAGCATTTAGAAGATTAAAAAATAGATTAAAGTTTGGGACTGAGGGTGCATTATTTAATTTAGCTTTAATAGGTGCAGGTAAAGGTGTTCAAAAAATTAGAAAAGTAGATCCAAATGGTATCGATGAATATGCGCCAGGTTTTATTGAAAGACAGGTTCAAAAAATAAGATTAGGACTTTCTCCACAAGGCGGAGGTAGTAGATTTACACTTGAAGCGTTAAAAGGTTCAGAAGATACGATAAGAGCCATAGAATTTTCAGCATTAGAATCAGCAAAAGAATTGGATAGATTGAGTAAAGACATGATCGATCCCATTAATAATTTTTTACAGAAAAAAGCTGTTGATGGAAAATTTACTGAAGTTACTCAAAAACAAGTTTTAGAAAGATTACAAGATATTTTAGAGGGTAAAGTAAATCAAAAATTTATAGGCCCTATGCCAAAAAATAAAAGAGATTTACTATTAAGGTCTGATAAAGCAGAACAAGCACTTGCAAAAATAAAAATAAACAAAGGTCATCAACAACTACTATCCAAAGCTCCTGAAATAAAAAATCAAATAAAAAATATAGATGATCAATTAAAAGAAATTAAAGCTCTTGAAATAGATGATCAAGCCAAACTTTTAAATCAACCTAGAAAACAAACTTTATTAAAACAAAGAGCACAGCTTAGTAATCAATTAAAACAAATAGATCAAAACCTAAAAGGCTCTGCTAGAATAAAACAAAATATTTTTACAAGAGATGATTATCAAGTTAATGACTCACTTAGACGTCTAACTACTTTAATGAAAGAGTCAGGAATAGATGACAAAACTATAAAACAATTAGAGGATAGTGTAATAAATATGCGCCTTGGAATAGATAATCTTTCTGGTGTATTAATGCAGGGTGGTAAACTGACTGATGATCAATTTAAAACTTTTAGTAATGAGATTGGTAGTTATATAAATTATAGATTTAGAGCTTTTGATAAATTACCACTTTTACAAAAATATAAAGTAACTAATCAAATTCAAACAAAAGCATTTAATTTATTAAAAGCAGATAAACTTAAATCATATGCTTTAGATAAAACAAATTATTTTGAATCTGGGCCAAACAAAGGACAATTAATACCTTTAACTAAAGAGGCAGAAAAAACTTTAGATGCAAAAGTTAATAAAGAAATAAACGATTTTATACAAGCGAAAGCTTTAGATGTAGAAGATGTTCTTGACCCTAAATTTAAAAATGGTGTTCAATCTGTTACGGAAAAAGCTGCAACAAAAGCAGAGACAGAAGCCGTATCCTTAAGTCCTGATATATTAACACAAAGAATTGCAGAACCATGGCAAAGAGAATTATTAGGTGTTGTAAAAGATCCAACATACACTTTTCATGCAACTACGAGTAGACAAGCTAGTTTAGCATTTGGTTTAAAATATATGGATGATTTAAATAAAGCATTTAGTTCAGGACCAAATAAAAAAATATTTACCCAAGATGAAATGATAAAAGAGTTTGGAGAAAACTTTGAACAAAATTTAGATCCAAATAAATTTAAAAAAGTGGAAATAGAAACAAGACCAGAATTAAGCGGCATGTCACCTTTAGAAGGTAAATATATACGAGCCCCTGAATATGATGCTATGTTTGATGTGACTAGTAATTGGTTAAATAATACTAGAGTTGGTCTAATGTATAGATACATGTTGTTAGCACCAAAAGGTGCAACACAGGTTGCTAAAACAATTTTATCACCATTCACACACGTTAGAAACTTTTTAAGTGCTACAGCTTTTGCTGCTGCTAATGGTGCTATATTACCTAGTTTAACAGACATACAAACTTTAGCACCAAAAGCTTTAGGTGGTAAAGGTGTGTTAGGTGATGCTTATAAATTAACAGCAGGTAGAGTTTTTGGAACTTTACCAGAAGAACAAGCTAGAAACTTTGCAAGGTATCAAAGATTAGGAATTGTGGGAACACAAGTAGAAGCTGGTGAGATAGCTAGATTAACTAGAGATATAGCTGGTGGAGCATCGGGTGCAAAAGCATTGCAAAAACTAGAAAAACTACCTAGCGGTGTTAAAAAAGTATTTGGTAAATTACAGGAGTCATACATAGCAGAGGATGATTTTTGGAAAATCACTACTTTTGAATTAGAGAGAAATAGACACTCTAGTATTTTAACTAAACTTGGAATTACAAAAGATAATTATAAGGCTGTGTTAGATGAAACATCACCTAGAGGTAATTATTTTAGAAAAAAAATTGCTAGAAAAGAAATAGCTGATGAATCTTTTGAAGGTTTCTTAGATGAACTATCTGCTAATATTGTGAGAAATCAAGTTCCAAATTATGAATTTATAGGAAGAACTGCTAAAGCACTAAGACAATCACCTTTTGGAAACTTCATAGCATTTCCACTAGAGATTATGAGAACTGGTAATAATATTATGACCCAATCAATAGATGAAATAACAAGTGGTATTCCAGAATTGAAAGCATTGGGACTACGAAGACTACTCGCTTTTGGAACAACCGTTGGTGGTATTCCATATACCTTATCAGAAGTATTTAAAGCTAAAAATAATGTTTCTGATGAAGAAGTTCAAGCTCTTAGAAGATTCGTTCCTGAGTGGTCTAAAAATTCTACTCTTATTCCAACAGGCAGAGATGAAAAAGGTAATTTAAAATACACTGATGCTAGTTATAGTTTAGCGTATGATTTTTTAATTAGGCCTTATCAAGCTGTAACTAATGCCATGGCTCAAACAGATGGTTCAAATGAATCTCTTAAAGAGGCCTTAGGAAAAGGTATAACAGATGGTATGGTAGAAATTATGAGACCATTTACAGAAGAATCTATTTTTATAGCAGGTCTTGTGGATAGTACAATCAGACGAGGTGTTGGTAGAGATGGTAGAAGAGTTTGGAGTCAACAGGACGATCCTATGCTTAAAATAGGTAAAGGAGTATTACATGTTGGAGAAAGTTTATTACCTGGTTCTTTACCACAATTAAAAAGAATAGGACAAGCCGTCACTGGCAAAACTGCTAAATATGGTGATTTGTATAAATTAGAAGATGAACTTCCTGGTATATTTGGTTTTAGATCTGTTACATCTGATCCAGCAAAAGCATTAACTTTTATGACAACAGCTTTTGTAAGAGATTTAAAAGGAGCTGATAATTTATTTACAGCGCCACTATTACGAGGTGGTAGAGTAACAAAAAAAGATATTATAAACTCTTACAAATATTCACAGGCACAAAGATTCTCTATTTTAAAAGACATGTATAAAAATATAGATGCAGCTCGAACATTAGGTGTGTCAAACTCAGTTATAAATAGAAAAGTAAAAAGAAGAGGTGTAAAAAAAGATGTATTTGATCAATTAATGAAAGGTAAATTTACACCAACAAGACCTAGTGATTTTTTTATTAAAAGATTATCTGAAATAAATAGAGATTTAAATCAAAAAGAAGGTGTGCAAGTGCCAAATCCATACTTAGAAGCACTACCTGAATTAAATAAAATTCTTTTAGACAATAGAAATACAAATTTATTAGATGATGAAATTAAATTTTATGAAGATCCAGAACCACCAGTCATACAACAAGAACCACGGATCACGGCTCCGCCTTTAAATACAGTAAACATAAGTCCTAATGTAGTTGGTGCACAAGGCCAAAATGTTGGCTTGAGTTTGCCACCTAATTTTGCTAATTTATCAACAGCAGAAAAGTTAAAAACTTTAAGTGACTTGGGAATAAATATTAACTAATTATGGCGATGCAACCAAAAAATACTAGAGAACACATTTTATCTTTGTACGGACACATTTCAGGTGTCAAGAAAAATTTAAAACATGTACACGAAGATGTCGAGAAATTGGGCGGTAAGATAGATAAAGTCTATTGGGTTCTCTTAGCAGCAGCGGGATCTGCTGTGCTCTTTGCATTAAGCATACTATTTAAATAATGAATCTTACACGTAATTTCACCCTCTCAGAGTTAATCAAAAGCGACACTGCTATACGTAAAGGCATTAACAATAACCCTAACGCAGAGCAAATAGAAAAATTAAAAGCATTGTGTGAAAATATTTTACAGCCAATACGTGACCATTTTGGCAGGGTAAAGATAACCAGTTGTTTCCGTAGCGTAGAGTTATGTATCGCTATCGGTAGCTCAAGCAATTCACAGCATGCCAAGGCTGAGGCCGCAGACTTCGAATGTGTTGGCGTTGACAACGCTGAGCTTTTTGATTGGATTAAAAATAACCTCGAGCCAGATCAATTGATCCTCGAGTTCTACACTCCTGGCGAACCCAACTCGGGCTGGATCCACTGCAGCTGGATTCCTGAAGGTAGACGTGCATCTTTCTTACACGCGTTTAGATCAGAGGGTAAAACAAAATACAAACCCATACTTGGATCGGCAAGAGACATAGTTTAAATCCAATCTCTTAATTCTTCTCCCAAAACTTCTGATGCTATATTAATTTTTTTACGTAAAGCTTTTACAATTTTTTCATCGACAGTTTTTTCCGTAATTAAATCAACATAAGTTACAGCTTTCTTTTGACCTATACGGTGAGCCCTATCCTCTGACTGTAATCTTTTTTCTAAATCATAACCATTAGAATAGTATATAACAGTATTTGCAGCTGTAAGTGTAATACCGTAACCACCAGTTTGTGGTGTGCCAATTAAAAATCTACACTTATCATTTTTTTGAAACTTACGTATATTATCTTGTCTCTCCTCTTGCGGTGTTAAACCATAATAAGTAACCACAGAGTCTTCGTCATACTCTTTAACAATGGCTTTTTTAATTTCTGATATGTCGTGTTGATAATTAGCCCATATTATAGCTTTGCCCTCTGTTTCTTCTAAAACATTCATTAGCTCCGTTACTCTATTATTTTTAATTAATTGTATGCTACCATCATCAGCTGTAAAATGACCACAAGTAATTTGGTGTAAACGCATTAATTGTGTGAGAACAGTAACACTTGTAACTTGTTTACCATTTAAAATTGCAAGAGCGGTTGTTTTCATTTGTTGATAAAGTTTAGATTGTTCAGGAGTTAAATTTATATTTCTTTTAACATAAATTTTATCGGGTAAATCTAAACAATCTTCTTTTAATACTCGATAAGAAAAACCTTTTAATTTATCTGACAACTCACCTATATTTTGAAATTTATGCACCACTTGTATTGATCTCCCTCTTGCATGTATTGTTTTCATTTCAGCATATCTATTTCTAAACGCGTAGAATGATTGAAAGTTTAATAACCACGGACTTAAAAATTCACATTGACTATATAAATCCAATGGGTTTTTAGTAACAGGAGACCCAGTCATAATTCTTCTATACTTAGCTAACTTAGATAAATATAAAATATTTTTAGTTCTTTTAGCAGATGAATTTTTTATTGTTGTTGATTCATCTATTGCCATCATAGCTTTATGACAGTTTAAAAATTTTGCTGCAAACTCTGTACCTTTAGATGTACTTAAAGCTTCTACGTTCATGATTAAAACATGTAGTTTTTCATCAGTTTTAAGTAAACAATTTAAATTTTCTTCTTGTTTTTTGGTTATTAGTGATTGCCACATTACTGACATAATTTCAATATGACTTGGTAAATGTTCAGGTATCTCTTGTTTATACCAAGTGCCTATTACTCCTTTAGGAGCAACTATTAACGCACCATCTATTTTACCCTTATCATATAACATAGCCATATTATCTATTAACACTTTTGTTTTACCTGTACCCATCTCCATAAAATAAGCATAGGTTTCTTTGTTCCATGACTTTTCTAAAGCAGTCAATTGATGTGCGTATGGTTTTGTCTTAAATTTATAATTCATCTTTCTATTGACAACAATATAGTGCATGTTATATTATTTGTCAATGTCAGAAAGTATAGTTTATGTAATACAAGAAATTGCTGGAACTAAAGCAGGCAATCCTAAAATAAATATTATGGGTGCCTCAAAGTATGGTAAATTTAAATTTTTACTATCAGAGTTTTCACAAATAATATTTTCACCTGGTCCACTTATTTATAAGTTAAGACAAGGTTTAAAAAATTTTAAAGAGAGTGATTACTTATTACTAACTGGTGATCCTGCAATAATTTTAGTTGCAGGTGTAATTGCTTCTGATATAACAAACGGAAAAGTTAATTTACTTAAATGGGATAAACAAGAAAGAAAATATTATCCCATATCGATTAATATACATGAGAAAGGAGAGATCGATGAGTGTTAAGCAACAAATAAAAATGCCTGACTTTGAGGCAGATCAACAGGACGTATTAGACAAAAGTAATAATTTAAAACTTTTATCTAATGAAGTTCAAAAGATGGAATCTATATCTACAGAAATACAGGATATGGAGGATAAGTTAAAAAAAAGAAAAAAAGATTTAGATCTTATATCTGGAGAAATAATACCAACCATGATGTCTGAGATGGGACTATCTCAACTAAAATTAATGGATGGATCACAGATAGATGTAAAGCCGTTCTATAATGCTACAATTACTCAAGCAAATAAAGAAGCGGCTTACAACTGGCTTCGAACCAACGGACTAGGGGATATTATTAAGAATGAAGTAATAGTATCTTTTGGCCGTGGAGAAGACAACAAGGCAGCAGATTATGCTGAACTTGCGAAGGGTCAAGGGCTTCAACCAACACAAAAATTAAAGGTTGAACCCATGACTCTGAAAGCGTTAGTCCGTGAACGTATTGAGGCAGGGAAACCCATGCCAACGGAAATTTTCAGCGTATTCGTTGGAAATAAAACAACAATAAAAAGGAAAAAATAAATATGAAAAACGAAACAAACATAACGAAGAAAGAAAGTGCTGGTGCTTTAGCTACGAATTTGTTCGAAGCTGATGCAAGCGCTGGATCTCAAAACATGGCGCAAGATGATCTTGCGTTACCTCTTCTAAAAGTTTTAGGGCAGTTATCTCCTGAAGTAAATAAGAGAGATGCTGGTAAATATGTAGAGGGTGCAGAACCTGGAATGATACTAAACTCTGTCACTAAACAATTATATGATGGAGAGAAGGGTATTGAAGTGCTGCCTTGTGCTTATGAGAGAAAATACATAGAATGGAAACCTAGGGAACTTGGTGGTGGTCTTGTAAAAATCTATTCAGTAGATGACCCTATCGTTAAAACAGTGACTAGGGATAAAATGGCAAGAGATGTTTTACCAAACGGTAATTATCTTGAAAATACTGCAAACCATTATGTTATTATTCTTGGAAAGACACCTAGCACAGGATTGATATCAATGACAAGAACTCAACTTAAGGTGAGTAGAACTTGGAATTCTATGATGATGTCAATAAAAATGCAGGGTAAAAATGGTTTATTTACACCACCAACCTTTAGCCACATTTACAAGTTAAAGTCAGTTCAAATGACTAACGACAAGGGATCTTGGTTTGGTTGGGACGTATCAAAAGTAGGCCCTGTATCAGATAAATATGTGTATAACGAATCAAAGAGGTTTGCTGATAAAATTGGCAAAGGTCAGATAGAAGTTAAACACGAAACTGACACTGTAGCACAAGATAATAAACAACCATATTAGTTCTTCATGGAGAGGGGCGTGAATGCGAGAGTGGAAGCGCCCCTTATAAAATATGGAAGAGTTTATAAAAATATTTCAGGGCTTAAATAGGGCTCATGGCGTCACTTATGTAGATAGGAAAGGTGCCGATGGTCAAAAGATAAAAGGTAAATCTTTTGTGCAAAGAGATATGGTCACAGAAAAAATGTGGCACAATCACTTAAACGGTATTGAACCTAGTCTAGGTATCATACCAATCACTGACGACAACACATGCAAGTGGGGTTGCATCGACATAGATTCATATGCAGGTTTTGATCACAAAAAATTAATTAATAAAATAAAAAATTTAAATTTACCACTTTTAGTTTTTAGATCTAAATCAGGTGGCGCACACATATTTTGTTTTACAACGGTTGCCGTTGAAGCAAAATTAATGAGAGATAAGTTAGTATCAGTTAGTGCAGTGTTAGGTTATGGTGGATCAGAGGTTTTTCCAAAACAAGTAGAATTAAAATCAAAAGATGATACAGGAAACTTTCTTAATTTACCATATTTTAATTGTAAAAATACTACAAGATATTGCTTTAATGAAAATGCAGAGGCTGTTAGTCTGGATGGTTTTTTTAATCTTTATCAATTAAATAAGATAACACCTGATCAATTAGAAAATTTAAAAATAAAAAGACCTGAATCAGAATTTAGTGATGGTCCACCTTGTTTAGAATCAATCACACAATCAGAAATAAAAGATGGCAGAGATAGAATATTATATCAGTACATACAATACGCTAAAAGAAAATGGCCAGAAAGTTGGCAAGGAAAAATAAATGCGTTCAATTACAAATATTTTGAAAAACATCCTGAAGGACCTTTAGATGATAAAATAGTTCAGGGAAAAATTAAATTTAATGATGGTAAAGATTTAGGTTTTAAATGTAACGAAGATCCAATGTGTAATCATTGTGATAAAAAATTATGTAGGACTAGAAAGTTTGGTATAGGTGGGGACTCGGTGTTTCCTATATTATCTGATTTACAAAAAGTAGAATTAGATGAACCTTATTATTGGGTTAATGTAGATGGTGAAAGAGTTAAGTTAGATAATATTGATTATCTAATGGAACAAAGACTGTTTAGAAGAACTGTTGCAAAACAAATAAATAAAAAACCAAAAAGGGTAACGGTGAAAGAGTTTGAATTATATGTTGATCAATTATTACGGGGTGTAGAAATAATAAAAGCACCAGAGGGCTCTTCTATAATAGATCAGTTAAAAGAACATTTAGAAGAGTTTTGTACTAATAGAACTGCAGCGCAGACAACAAAGAAAGACATACTTAATGGTAATGTTTACACAGAGGATGGACAACACAAATTTATATTTCACAAATTTTATCATGGACATTTACAAAGAAAAAAATGGCCTGAGAAACCACAGGTAACACAACAAATGTTAAAAGAATATTGTGATTGTAAGGATGATAGAATAAGTATAGGTAAGAAAAGACCTAGTATCATGGTGGTCAATGCTTTTGATAGACCAACAGACAATCACACACAAAAAAAATTAAAAGAGGATTCACCATATTAATATGAGAACAATAGTATTAGGACCACCAGGAACAGGTAAGACACACACTTTGTTAGAAAAGGTGGACGATTATTTAAAAACTACTAATCCAGATCGTATTGGATATTTTGCTTTTACAAAAAAAGCAGCTAACGAGGCAAAAGGTAGGGCGATGGATAAGTTTAATTTATCTGAGGATGATCTACCGTATTTTAGAACACTACACTCTCTAGCATTTAGAATGCTTGGTATTAAAAAAAATCAAGTCATGCAAAAAAGACATTACGAGGATCTTGGCAGAAAAGAAAATTTGTTTTTAGATTACAATGAATATGATGAAGAGGAAACAGGATTATTCACAACTAAAAGTGATTATCTTAGAATTATACATTTAGCAAAATTAAGGAACATTAGTATTGATAGACAATATAATTTAAAAGAACATAATCAAGATGTGGAGTACAACACATTAGTACACTTAGCCAACGAACTAGATAGATATAAAAAAGAATACAATCTCATAGATTATAATGATATGATTTTAAAATTTATTAAATCAGATAAATCACCAAACTTTGATGTTGTATTTGTAGATGAGGCACAAGACTTATCTTTAATGCAATGGGATATGGTTAAAACAATATGGGATAAAACAGTTGATTCTTACATTGCAGGTGATGACGACCAAGCAATATTTAGATGGGCAGGTGCAGATGTAGATTCTTTTATTGCACAGAAAGGTAAACCTTTGCCGTTAACTAAATCTAGAAGGGTTCCAAAAAAAATTCATGAACTAGCTAATTCAATAATAAATAGAGTTGATAATAGAATAGATAAAAGTTGGAATCCAAAACAACACGAAGGTAAACTAACACCATACGATAGTTTTGAAGATGTAGATATGTCTTCAGGTAAGTGGTTAGTTTTAACAAGAACTAGATCTATGTTAGATCCAATTGAAGAAACAATAAGAGATAAAGGCTTTTACTATGAAAACAGATTTAAAAAGTTATACGAAAAAGATATTCAAGAAGCTGCTAGTAACTGGGAAAATTTATTAAAAGGACACAAAGCTAGTTACAAAGATTTAGAAAAAATATCTAAATATATAAGTCAAAGTAAGTGGGATAAAAATAAATTAAAAGGATTAGTTAAAGATGGCTTTTACGATATTGATCAACTTCAAAAAGATTATGGTTTAAAAACAAAAGAAACTTGGTTCGAATCTTTTGATCAAGCAGGACAAAAAAGAATTAATTACATAAGGAGAATGAAACGTAATGGAGAGATGTTGAACAAAGAACCAAGGATTAAACTATCTACGATACACAGTGCTAAAGGTGGTGAAGAAGATAATGTTGTATTGTTGACTGATTTAACAACTAATACCAAAAGATCATACGATAAAAATCAAGACGATGAAACAAGATTATTTTACGTAGGTGCAACGAGAACTAAAGAACATCTACATATTATAAGACCAAAAAATGAAAACAAATGTTATCCAATGCAGGAGGTGCTATGACAAATAAAGATATGTTTAAAGGAACAAATTATAAATCCTTAGAAGAACAGGTAGGTGGAAAACACTACCGCAGTATGAAGATTCAACCAGCAGAATTTATTAACGAAAATAAACTTTTGTTTGCTGAGGGGAATGCCATAAAATATATTTGCAGGCATTCGATCAAAGGTAAAGAACAAGATATAAAAAAAGCAATACATTATTTAGAAATGATATTAGAAAGGGATTACTCATGAGCTGGGAAGAATATGTAAAACAAGCGAGAATATCTGAAGAAAATTTTGCTAAAAATCTAGATAGTCCAGTGTGGGCAAATACATTTCAAAACATGAAAGAACATTGGGATGTAAAAGGAATGTTTAAAGATAAACTTTATAAGTTTGATGTGAAAGGGATGAAAAAGAAAAATAGATGGGATAAAAATTTTCAAGATGATATTGCATGGGTTGAAGGAACAAATGTAAGAGGTGAACCTGGTTGGGTGAAAGGCAAAGCTGATTACATTGTTTTTGAGAGAAACGAGTATTGGTTGTTAGTGGATAGACAAGAGCTGTTAAATCATGTAATGGATAAATTAAAGGAGAAAGGTTATGAAAAAGGTAAAGGTGTTTATAAAATTTATCAAAGAGAGGGTAGATTAGATAAGATTACCATGGTGCCTTTTGAAGATATAGAAAAACTAGATAACATAGAAAGGGTAAAAAAATAATGCAAAAGCTAATATTTAAACCTCAAACTGAATGGTTACCACCAACAGAATTTCCTAACCTATCTAAATATGATGAAATAGCTATTGACTTAGAAACTAAAGACCCTGACTTAATGAAAATGGGATCTGGCTCTGTTACAAAAAATGGTGAGGTGGTTGGTATAGCTGTTGCCGTAGAGGGTTGGTGTGGGTACTATCCGATAGCACACGAGGGTGGTGGAAATATGGACTTTAGAATGGTTCTAAACTGGATAACAGATGTTTTAAAAACACCTTCTACTAAAATATTTCATAACGCTATGTATGATATTTGTTGGTTAAGATCCATGGGTCTAACAATCAACGGTAAAATAGTTGATACTATGATAGCTGCTGGTTTATGTGATGAAAATCAAATGAGATATGATTTAAATAGTTGTTCTAAAAAATACACTGGTTTAACAAAAGATGAATCTGCATTGTACGCTGCAGCAAAAGAATGGGGAGTTGATGCAAAAGGAGAGATGTATAAACTACCTGCCATGTATGTTGGACAATATGCAGAAAAAGATGCGTCAATAACTTTACAACTTTGGCAAGTTTTAAAAAGAGAAATAGAATCTCAAGACATAGAATCTATTTTTAATTTAGAGACTGAATTATTTCCTTGCCTCGTTAATATGAAATTTTTAGGAGTGAGAGTAGATGTCGAAGCAGCTCATCAATTAAAAGACAAACTATCATCAGAAGAAAAAGAGTGCCTATTAAAAGTAAAGAAAGAAACTGGAGTAGATACGCAAATATGGGCAGCGAGATCCATTGCACAAGTTTTTGAAAAACTTCGCCTACCATTTGACCGAACCGAAAAAACAAATTCTCCATCTTTTACTAAAAATTTTTTACAGAATCATCCACATCCTGTAGTTAAACACATTGCACGCGCTAGAGAAATAAATAAAGCACACACTACTTTCATAGATACCATAATAAAACACTCACATAAAGGTCGAATACACGCTGAAATAAATCAGTTGAGAGGTGACAATGGTGGAACTGTAACAGGAAGATTTAGTTACTCTAACCCAAACCTACAACAAATACCTGCAAGAAACAAAGAACTTGGACCAATGATTAGGTCTTTATTTATACCCGAGGAAGGCCATACATGGGGTGTATTTGACTATTCTCAACAAGAACCTAGGTTGGTGGTGCATTATTCAGCATTACAAAATCTATACGGTGTTGATAGTGTTTTAGATTCTTACAATGAGGGTAATGCTGATTTTCATACTATTGTTGCTGACATGGCACAGATACCTAGATCACAGGCCAAGACAATTAATCTTGGATTGTTTTATGGTATGGGTAAAAATAAATTACAAGCAGAGCTGGGTGTATCAAAAGAAAAGTCAGATGAACTATTTAAACAATATCATGAAAAAGTACCTTTTGTTAAAATGTTAATGGACAATGTTATGCAACGAGCACAAAGTAGAGGACAGATAAGAACTCTACTTGGTCGTTTATGTAGGTTTCATTTATGGGAACCAAATATGTTTGGCATGCACAAAGCATTACCACACGATGCAGCGCTCATGGAACACGGACCAGGAATAAGAAGAGCTTTTACTTATAAGGCACTTAATAAATTAATTCAGGGCTCAGCTGCAGACATGACAAAAAAAGCTATGTTAGAACTATATAAAGAGGGCATCATACCTCATATACAAGTTCACGATGAACTTGATATATCTGTTAAATCAAAGGAACACGCTGATAAAATAAAACAAATTATGGAATCAGCCGTAGATTTAGAAGTGCCAAATAAGGTAGACTATGAATCTGGTCCTAATTGGGGTACAATAAAGTGAGGATAAACTATGGCTTATTTAAATGCAAATATACCTGTAGAGTATGCACAGATAAGAAGAGAGTATTTATATGATCTTAAAAAACATAAAGGCGAAGTTGAAGATTGTATTATCTTTGGTGTCACCGCGATTACAGGAAAAGCGCTCTTGTTCCATGCCATCATGGAAAACGGTGCAATCTTTTATCGCTTACCAATTTCGGCTTTTATTCAACGTGGCTTTGAACCGAAAACTGTTCCGATTAGAAGACTTGACGAGTTACAGTTATGGAATTCTTTTTCTTATTATCCTGCTGTTACTACTTGGGATATTTTAGAATCACAAGCAGGTAAATACATAGGTAAAGATAAAAAATGGCACTACGGTAAATACTTATTTACTGTTGACTTTGCACACCCAGACCCTAATATACTAGACACTGATCATTCTGAGATCCCGCACGAACATAAGTGCGCGCACGTACTTGCATTAAATGATGGCAATTACGCAGCTCAGCCCAACAACAGGTTAATTTGGGACATACCATCATTCACGGTAAAAGACCAAGTGCCTGATTGGAAGGTACAAACTAACTACTGGAACGTAGAGGATACACAACAGTGGCGAACAGAAGACACTGATAATTTCTTTTACGAGATGGAGGAAAAGAAAAATGATTAAAAAAATTAAAGAAAAAATAAAAGCTATGTGGAGATGGTATCTATCGTGGCTTTTTGATTGGAAAAAATGAGTAAAAAACCATTAACCATATCGGAGTCGGCAGCCGTCCAAATGCCAATGAAGACGGTTGCCTCTCTGATTGTAATCGTAGCTCTTGGCACTATGGGTTACTTTCAAATGGTTGAACGTCTTAACGTTGCAGACACTCGTATACAGATAATGGAGAAAGATCTTGAAGAGAACACAGAATTTAGAATCAAATGGCCACGTGGACAACTAGGTTCATTGCCCGCGGATTCTGAGCAATTCATGATGCTGGAGGACATTTATAAAAATTTAGATCGTATAAATAAACACCTTGAGTCAATGTCGTTAAACAAAGTAAACATAGAATTTTTACGAGGACAGATGGATAAGGCTTTAGAAGATATTGAAAAACTAAAAGATGCAAACCGTGAAATGAGATATACAAATGGCAACCAAAACTAAAAATAAATTAACAAGATTTGAGTGGGTAAAAAAGAATATAGTAATTGTACCTGTAGTGGCTGCAATACTAGCTGGAACATTTACATCTATTAGATACGTATTAAATCTAACAGACACGATCGAGGCAAATAAACAAACATTAATTAATATACAGAGAGATATAGAAGTATCGAAAGATAAACTTACTGACGTTGCTACAAGACTATCTGCGGCAGAGGCGACGTGGGAAATGGCTGAGAACTTATATAGACAACTAGCAGACCAGGTAAGAGAACATGAATACGATATTAAAGATCTTTCTCGTTAGTATTTTATTTTGCACAGCAGCGCATGCAAAGAACGAATATTTAAACACTTATCCAAACAATTGTGATGAGGGCAGCTGGGAGACATACTCAGAGGTTAGACAGCATGAATATAAAACAGGCACAAATGATGAGAGCCAAACTCAAGTGTTGGGTTTTAGATGGAGAAAATCCATTGGTAGTGCGTGTAGTGAGGAGTTTAGAAAAGAACAAGAAGATCAATTAAAAATAAAAAGACAATTAGAATTAGTAAAAGAATGTAGGAGAGTGCCAAGAATTAATCCACCCCCACCTGCATTTGCTGAATTAATTAATATGTGTATACAATTAGGTGTTATGTCTACAGAATCTTTTAATACCAGGGATTTTGACCCAAAGATAAGTTATTGGACAGAACTAAAAGAAAAGTATATGAAAGAAAATCCAGATATTATTACGCTGGATAACTACGAGGAAAAAAAATGATAGAGACTGTGGTGGCCTTACTTATGTTTTGGAACGGAGAGATTAAGGAACACCGTATCCAGGAAAACATGGCCGCGTGCCTTCGCGCCCGACGTGTAGCGGAGAGGGAGTTCAATCCTAACGTGTCTTACAAATGTATACGTACTGAGGCAGAAACAGAAATATACATGGGTGAAAAGAGTATTAAAAAAATTCATCTTAAATGAAAAAGTCTAATAAAAAAAGAAATCCTGTAGCAAGACAGTTGCGGCACTTCAAGAAAAAAGTTATAAAGAACAAGAAAAAATATGACAGAAAAAAACTCAGTAAGATTTAACGCAGAGATTGTAAACGGACAGTGTCCATCCTGTAACGAGGTTACAATGTTAGTCAGTATAGCCTCTGATTATTATAGATGTGTTACGTGCGGCTCAGATTTACAACAACATATCAATGGTAAAATAAGTTATTTACCAACATTTTCATCTAAATCATTACAATCAAAAGTAGATAAATTATTCGGACATGAGTAAAAAGAAACCTTTATTTGGCGTTAACACGTACAGATTGAGAACAAAAAGAAAGAGACCTGGGAGACACAAGAAAAGTCCTAATAAACATACAAAAAGAATGACAAAGAAATATCGCGGTCAAGGTCGTTGACAAACATCCATAAATATCCTATATTGAATATATGAAAGAAAGCAACAAAGGAGAAAAAAATGCAAATAGTATATGACAAACACAACGAAGAATATGGAGTCTTAGAGAAAAAATCTTTTAAAGACACCATCATAGACGTGTCTAAAAACTTAAAAAAGAACATGCCTAAGATGACACCAGATCATATTTTTTATACCGATAAAGAAATAGAGGTTCCTAAAAAAGAAGATTTGAGTGACGTGCCAGACATAGGTATTCCAACAGTTCATTTTTATGACAGCGATAAAAAAGTATATGATACTGCTATGTATGCAGGACAAAATGCTTATGATAGATACGAAGTTATAAAAGAAATAAAAAGTCTCAAAGAGTTCTTTGAATTTAAAAAAGTTAAGGGGGCTAACTAATATGTCTAGTAAAGATCAAATAGATTTACTATTAGAAAAAGGAGATCTTTTATCAAAGATACTTGAAATAACTGATATGGAAAACTATCTCGCAGAAAGAAAACTAAAACTAAGAGAAAGACTTGAAGAAATAGAAAATGGCAAAAGAGAAAGTCATAACCATAAAAGTTAAAAGTGGTAGTTCAAAACAATACTCTAACTTATTGCTGGAATTAAACCTTGTAAAAAATGCGTGGAGAACGTATGGTGTTGATATGCAAATACAAGCACCAGGTTTAAAATCAGCATTAAGTTGGGGCACAAATGTAAATGATAAGTCAAAAACAGATTGACGAGGCTGCAATTCTTTGGAATAAAACTAACAATCCATATTATAAAGATCTTTGGTATCGTTTAATTAAGGAGTGGTATGGCGAAAACACTGGTGATACTAATATTGCTGTTCGATGGAACATTGGTAAAAGAGCGACTCGACTTCAGTCGACCGATGGAAGTACACGAGTGTCTGATGTTTGCAGACGATCACAGAGAAACAATATCAAAGTATGTTGAAACAAAAGGCTGGGTGTTAAATGATGGTAGAGGTACTGTTCAAGGTTTTATTTGTGAGTAGCATTGCCTACGGACCAATAATATTATTACTATTGATGTGGAATAATGAGACACCCACTTTACTGACTAATAAAGGGAAAAAAATAAAGCAGGTGTCTACTATTAATGATGAAAAGATACTATAAAATTAACATTAAAATTTAACGTTGTCAAGCTGTAGGCACTTCTTTACAACCAAACTTAATATATATACCGTGTTTATTGACTTCGTCTCTACCTATTTCGATAGTTTTGTCTCTTGCCATTTCATAACCATTAAGTAAACAATCATACATATCATTAAATTCTTTTTCTAAAGTATATGGTGGTATACAGTCACCAGTTGTAAAACTACACATTACTAATATTAATACAATTTTCATTGACAATCCTATAATATCACCTATATTAGGCTTTTAAATTATGAAAGGAAACACATGACTGACATGACTAAGTACAAAAATGTTTCTCTGACGAAAGAAACATATAAGATATTAGAGTCTTTGTCGAAGGTATTATTGCCCGATGCAAAGTTGTCTATATCTAAAACAATAGAAGCAATAGCAAACGAGAAAGTAAAAAAGTTAAATGGTAAAACTAAAGGCAAGTAAAGTAAGAAAGATAATTTGTCCTACCTGTAGGGGTAATGGTTTCGTTTCAATTAAACATTTTAATGATTCTGAAACCTACACTCATCAGTGTTGGGACTGTGACTCGGAAGGAGAGTTTTATGAAACTGTTGAAAATGACAACGATATTGATGATGGTCCTACTAACAAGTTGCACTAAAATAGAGTTTGATAGTTTTGATCCAACTACATCAACGTTAAGGTGGATAATAAAACACGATAAATGAAAACTAGAATACATGTAAACCAACATAAGATTAGATCTAACATGAAACATGGAACTAACGATCCTGTGATTACAGTTAAGACATCTAAATCGAATATCTATACTCACGAAGTTAAAATAAATGGACCTAGTAAAGTTATCTATAGTCCTGATAAACCATTGTCTTGCGGTGCTAAAGTGTGGATTGAAACAGAATCAGAGGTAATTACAATATGATAAGTGAAACTGATGTAGCGTATATAGCTGGACTATTTGATGGTGAGGGCTGTGTTCAAATAAAACAGTATGTAGAAAAGAAGAAAAAACATAAGGGTAAGGGTTACCGAACTACAAAAACATGGCGTATAAATATGGAAATAGCTATGACTGATGAAAGTGTAGTATATTGGGTGCATGACATATTAGGAGTTGGTTCTGTTAGAATAAAACCTAGAAAAGGTTTGCGTAAAGACGGTACAAAATTTTTAACACAGTATGTTTGGCGAGTAACTTTTAGAGATGCGTATCAAGTTGCTAGATTACTTTGGCCGTATGCACAAACAAAGTCGAAAGCGATAGAAAAAATAATAGACCACTATGAACCTGACTATCTTTTAGAGGGTAAAGTGGTTGATTTAAAAACATATAAGGAGGCAATGAGTTTAGAATGACAGATCAAATACAAGTACAAATGTTTAACTGGGGACCATGTGTTGTCAAAGTAAAGATAACAGATGAGTTTAAAAAGTTATTATTAACCGAGGCAAGAAAAAATAAACTAGATTACACAGATAAATTAGCAGGGATCTTGGACAAAGAAACAGGCTATGGTGATGAGTCTAAAACTTTGATTGTGCCTGAAATATCTAGGTATCTTGGTGTGTACGATCAAATGTTTGAAAAATTTATTAACAAACCTTATGAAAAAAGACCACATTACATTATGACAGCATTATGGATTAACTATCAAAAACAAAATGATTTTAACCCACCACACGATCATGATGGTAAATTATCGTTTGTAATATATTTACAGATACCTGATGAGTTGAAAAAAGAAAACGCATCCTACAAAGGTAAGTCTTGTGGACCAGGGGGTATACAGTTTGTCTATGGTGATGGCCCTAGAGACTGTGTAACTTATCAATCGTTTTTTCCTGAAGAGAACGATATGTATATTTTTCCCGCGTGGTTGAAACACTGGGTTGCGCCTTATAAATCAGATTGTATACGGATATCTGTTAGCGGTAACGTACATGACTCTGCGCCCTTAAATAATATTGAGAAGTTCGTGCCAGAGTACGAAAAAGAAAGGGTCGAAAACGAGCAATATTTGAAAGAGTTAAAGAATAAACTATGACGACTATATTTGGTTTTGGTATGTTTTTTTATAATATGTTTTGCGTATTGGTAGCTTTGTTAATAATCTATTATGTTATAAATAAATTAAAATGAAAAAAAGTAATAAATACAACTATATACAAGGTGAACAGATAAATAACAATGGATCACGGGTCTATGATATAGGAGGTTATAGACTTCCGTCTGTAACTACTATATTAGGAGCCACCAAAGATAAATCTTTTTTAACTAAATGGAAGGCCAAAGTTGGAGAACAAGAAGCAGAACGAATCAAAAATCTTAGTAGTAGGCGGGGAACAGCCATGCACAAATTTATCGAGTCTCATGTGGAGGGAGTTGGGTACGATGATCTTACAGAGGTCGGACAGGAGGCGAAGCCCATGGCCAAAAAAATTATTGAGATGGGTCTTACGCCAGTTGAAGAGTATTATGGTAGTGAAGTTATGCTACACTATCCTGGGTTGTATGCTGGGTCTACTGATCTCGTTTGTTTACATAACGGTGTTGAAACTATTATAGACTTTAAACAAGCTAACCGCCCCAAAAATAAAGATTGGATAGATGACTATTTCTTACAAATTGCTGCATACGCCATGGCTCATGATTACGTATATGGTTCCATGATTCGTAAAGGTATTATAATGGTATGTACACCTGATTTATATTTTCAAGAATTTTCGTTCACGGATCATGAACTAAGGATATGGAAACATAGATTTTTGAAGAGATTGGACATGTATCATGACCTAATTCATGATGAAAAAGAAAAGGCTAATATAAACATAACCAAGGAGGACTTTAATGAGAGATAAGATGTATCAAACGTTAATGAAAAAATACGAGGCAGAAGTGTCTGATGCTAAATTTAAAATAGATACCTTTATAGACCGTACCATTATCATACCTGAGCATATTGATATCACTGGTGAAGTTGACAAACTGTTACAGATTATTACAGACGCTGAGGATAAGATGGCAACATTGAGACAACTTTATGGCAAAAAAGAGGCATAGACAATATATAAGAGATATCACAGATAAATTAGTGTTGTTAAAAAAAAACATGAAAAATTTTTGTCTTTTTGTCAAAATCAACTAAAAGTGTTGATTTTACTGGCTAAAGTGTTGACAAAAACAGTGACAAAAACTTAATTTTTGACATAAATTTATGTCATATCCAAGAGTTAGTGGTGCCTTCGCGCGCGCGTAAGTGTGTATCACTGAAGGTGATTTATCTGGTATAACTCTTATAGGGGTGATAAAAATATTTTATGCCCAAGAAAAGAAGAAAAAGCGTTGCCTCAACTGGAACTCCCGACATACCTTTTCCTAAAGTCCGAGTGGAGTGGATCGACTGTGTGAGTGATTCGGGCTGGGCTACCGAAAAAGAATTTGATAGAATGCAATTAGCTAAGCCAGTTAATGAAGGTTGGTTATATTCTAAGGATAAAAAATCTATTAAATTGTTTGCGTCTTACGATAAAGATGAAGATGGTTTTACTTTTGGGGATCGGACGATGATTCCTCGGGCTTGGGTGAAGAAGATTCAGAAGTTATAACCTGTCCTTCTATCGTTTTTGCATTTAAAAGAGGTGCATAATCATCTAATATTTGTTTCATTTTAGCCTCTAATTCGGACTCAGTTAAATCCTCAAGTTTACCAGTTTTTATTATCTTCCTGTCTATGTATAAACCTGCTGCCTTTCCCCTGTTTGTTTCTGCGTTTACAGCAGATGAAAAACTACCTTTCTTAAGTGCTAATTCTTTTATACGATCTAGTTCTGCTATGTGACCCTCAAATGTCACCATATATTTTTGTAATTTTTCTTCTCTAAGCTTTCCAATGTAGTCTACAACCAAAGGGTGTATCTTTGGGTTTGTTAGCTCATACCCCTCTTGCCTACATCTATTAGGACTGAAACCCGCTAATTTAGCCGCCTCTGTTTTTGTAAGTGCTTTTCCGTTATCGCCAAATACTAATAATTCAGCAAATTTACGTTGCATTTCCGTAAGTCTTTTTGGTACTCCCATATTTGACAACTTAAGGTAACTATCCTATATTGTCAAGGTATGAAAGAAGATCGCGGAGACTTAGATTTAACTAAACAGATAGAAAAATTAGAGCTGCAAATTCGTTTTTTAAATGAACAACTTAAATATGCTGCAGATAGGATAAAAGATTTGAATGATATCAATGAAGCGCACAGACAGTTAAATGGAGTTTTGCGTAAAGAGATATATGATTTAAAAAAATCACAATCCGAACACGCCCAAGATAAAAATTTATTGCACGGGTATAAAAAAGTGATAGAAGATTTATCAAATCGATTACAAAAAACAGGTAAGTAATGTTTGTTAGACACCTGCAAGAATATTTAGATAAGTTTACAGAAGGAAATAACGGTAGACGTGGCAATGCTGTAAGTAATGCTAAAATATATATTGCAACAAAAGGTGGCTACTTAGAAGAGATAAGACGAATAGAAGTTCACGAGAGTACCAACCCAAACGATACTTCTATTCGAGTTGTCTTAAAACCTAATAGAGAAGAGAAACTAATTTTACCCCCTGGTTATGTAAAAGATTATTAACCAAAGGTAAAATTATGAAATGGGTGCTGAATCTAAACTATATAAAAAACTTAAAAAGATATCTGAGGATATCATCTGGACTAGAATTGAAAACCAAAGCCTATTTGGGACTCCTGATTTATTGGGCTATAATTCTAATTGCACCTTTTTCACAGTAGAACTTAAAGTTGCAAGCGGCAACAAAACTCGCCTGTCCCCTCATCAAATATCATTTCATTTCCAACACCCCAAAAATTCTTTTGTGCTTGTGGAGTGGAAGGATAAGCATCTATTATTTGAAGGCAAGCAAACGCTTGCGCTTGTAGATTCTTCGTTGTCATCGCTTGATCCTATTGTTGATTCGCTTGAAGATTGTGTGAAGTATTTGTCTAGCTTGTAAGTTTACTTTTTTATCTCCTTCAAGTCGTTAAAATCTATGCCGTCACAAAATAAAGAGTGGTCACCGTCATACTCATAAATCTTACCATTGTCGTTACCATCTTTATCTACTAAAGTATAATGTAACTTGTGAACTTGTAAATATCTATATTTTTTTTTACGCTCATACGCTTGCGCTTTGTTTTTACTATCTCGATAGTCGTGTCCTTCATCTCGTTGTGTCATTTACCCTCCTAACTCTATAATCATTGTAATAATATTTAGATGTAGTGTTTGGGTCATTATTCCAATCATCTACATTTTCTCTTAATTCTTTTATAGCTTGCTCTCTAGTATTAAAATATATTAGCTTGCCGTCTTCGTCACGCCATACATTCTCAAAGCCATAAATAAATTTAGTTTGTACTTCATAGCGTTTTTTCATTTTTTCTCCTTTTCAATCGTTTTTATTGCGTCTTCGTAATTATTTTCAAAATGGTCATACGCCATTTCTTTGCAACCATCATAACAACTTATATTATCTTCAGCATTCATATAAATATCAGTTAATTGTAAATGTATTTTACTATTCCATTCAACTTTAATCCCCATTACTCCCCCTCTTTTGCTTGTTGTTTAGAATTGTTAATTAATTTATAATCTAAATCATTTCCTAATTCTTTTATATACTCTAAAACATTTTCAACTTTTGGTTTATTTTCATACTCTAATTCAATTATAACTTTATAACTCATATTATCCTTTCTGCTCGCTCGCTTGTTAATCTTTAGAGTTTTCTAAATGTTGTTTCCAATCTTCTGTAATTTCTTTTTTTAATATGTAAATTTCACTCGGGTCATTACAAATATCTGTTAAAACATTTGTAATCCATTCGTGATAATCTTCACTTAAATAATTATTTACCATTTCTTTTGTTATCATATTTTTCTTTCTGTTTAGGTGCGATCTCACACTAGGGATCAGTGTTGTCAGCACTGTAACTGTATACACTGATCCCAGATCAGCACCTACACTAAAGTAGATTTTCGGATAGGGGTTCCCAAAACTTCACCCTTACGGACTTATCCGCTGATCTCAAGTCCTATATAGTCCCTTGTCAAGTCATTGTCAATAGTATATTTTTTCATATTTTTCTTTTTCCTCGCTTGTTGTTTATCGCTTGAGCTTGTCGCTTGAGCTTGTCGCTTGAGCTTGTCGCTTGTTAGTTTTAAAGGGGTAGCGTTGCTGAACTTTTGTCTCGAGACTACCCCTTAAAATATAGCGAGTATGTACTGCGATCAACCGTAGTATGTACACAGATCAACCCGCCATATATCCATACAAAATTATACATCTTGTACAAATCCGTTAAAATCTTTTTTAGCTCGACCTTTAGCAATCAAGCCTACTACAACTTTTTTTGGGTCTAAATGTCTTAAGTCGTGTTTATCACCGTTTATAACCTTACGTCCAAGCCATTTTTTAGGTAGTTTTTTTCTAAATACCGTTGCAATATTGTACTTTGTTTTTAATACTTGTTTAACGTCCTCTAAATTATTTTCAGCTTGCGAGTAAGTTAAGCTGTAATTTTTAGGAAGTTTTTGAAATAATCTATTTTTAATTTTTGTATAGTCTATAAATTGGACGCTTGGGTTGTTATCCATTAAGTTTTTACCATTTTCTAGCCTGTATCTTTCAAAAGGTAAATCGGACGTTCCATTTAATCTTACAGTATATTTTAATTTTTTTCTTTTTGCGCGCTCGCTTGAGAGTTTTATCTCGCGGTCTAAATGTTTTAAAAATTTTTGTCTTTCAGCTAGAAAATAATATTTTTTGTTTAATCTTGATTTTTGAACGCTTGTCATTTGACCGCGACCGCTTGTGTTTAAGCATAAATCTACACATTTTGGGCTTGAGCTTGGACATATATTGACCCCTCCTATATTAGATGGCGCTAAATGTAATATTTCACTTAAATATTTATATTTACTTGATTTAGCCATTTTAAAGGTTGAGCTGCCTAATAATTTTTTTTGCTGCTTATATTTATATTTCATACTTTCATATTCTTTAAAACTCCGTTTTATCTCGCGCGTATTTAATGACATAAACGGAGTCTTTTAAGGACAATAAATTTAACAATTAATTGTCAATATCTTATATAAGGTATTGACTTCTATTTGTCAATAGGATAATAAAGGATATTAATAAATAAATGGAGGACAAATGAAAAAAGACGATACACATAAACAAGTTATTTTTTCAGATAAGAAAATAAAAGTATATGAAAAAATAATAAAAGATGAAACCGCAGAAAAAAAGCGCGAGCTTAATAGAGCGCTTGACAATAAAGTCGATGAAGTTTTTGATAAAAAATATCAATTATTTTTAAAAGATATTAAAGTCAAAAAAGATTTGGAAACTTTAAAAAAAGCGACAAAGGCGCTTAAAGATTTTGAGCGTTCAATAGAAAATAAAAAACAAGCTCTAAAAGACGCGGTTAAATCGCAAGCTAAAAAGGTTGAAACAATATGCGAGCGCCAGTCTAAAATTAACGGCTGGGACGAGTATTGGTCTAATTACGATAATGATTTTGATGACTTCAACCAAAAATTAACTCGTATTTGTCGTGATGAACTTACAAAGCAATTTAGAAAAACAACTGTCGAGGGTAAAGAATTGGACGCCATAGACGGCAAAGTTAAAAATCTATTATTGACTTTAAGCTATCCTAATTTAACGGCTAAAGCGGTTGATTTAAATGAAGCGTTAAAAAATGGCTCATCTATGTTAACTATTGCTTTAAATCCTAACACTTTAAAAAGAATAGAAAATTAACACTTGACACTATAAGGGACAATAGTTTATTGTCCCTTATATAAAGATATAAATTAACAGTAAAGGATATAAAGATATGACGGACTTATTTTTAGAGGCATTTAAAACAGCGCAAGATATAAGCGAGGCGCAACAATCGAGCGCAAGATATGCAAAATTAACAGCATTAAAAGACTTGCTGCTAGATATTAACACTATCAAAAATAATATTGATTTTACAACCTATGTTAAAATTAAAACAATAATAGAGGGGCATATAGAAAAAACTAAAAAAGATATTAAAAATAATCAAAAATACCCTGACCCCTTTTTAGATAGTATGTAAAATGACAAAAAGACAAAAAAAGTTAAGACGCGAGCATTTTAAATTAATTAGAAAATTAGAAAATTTATTATATCATCCTAATTTTATAAGAAAAAATATAGAGGATGCTATAAAAGATGCTGAAAAACAACATTTAAAAGAATTTAATAGATTATGATATTTGATTTAACAATAATAATTGGCGGTTATTTGTTATGTTATCTATTAATAAAGACCAAAAAAGAAATAAAATAATGGAAAATAACTTTAAAAATGGTCTTATAAAATACGGCTTAAAACACGGATATATAAAACCTAGAAAGAAAAAAGATAACAGCAAAAAAACTGATTATTTTTCTAATTGCCGTTGTTGCGGTCAATATATATCTAATGACTATCGAGCTAATCTTGATAAAAGATATTGCCAAGATTGCCTGCCATATTAACATTATTATGTCATATTATATAGACCAGCGACCCATAAGCACCATTGAAAATAAAATTGAATGTCCTGAATGCTCCTCAACTAAAGTTTATCCTAAAAAAAACTGGTTCAAATACCCAAATAAAAAACCTAGATTTATAATCTTATGGAAGTGTAAATCTTGTAAATATGAATATAATTATAACGATTTAGAGGATCAATAACCTTTAAAAATCTCACTATCATTTAATCAAATAAGTATTAATTAATATATATTTTCTTAATATTTCTGTTATCTCACCTGCCGTTGCTTATGGGTTATTATTCAGCAAAAAGCCGTGATCCGTTGTTAATGAAAAACTTTTTATAATATATGGTTTTTGAACTATGGCGCTTGCGCGTTTTTGTATAAAATTTTTTAGCTTGCGCGCTTGTAAATGAAATTTCTAGCTTGTGCCTTGAAAAATAAAATAAAAAATAAAAATTTTTTTAAATTATTAGAGGGTCTAATCGACAACGCTGCCTGTAAACGGGGTTGTCATATCACGTCTGATTGATTAGACCCTCTAATAACTCTCCAAATTATTAGAGGGTCAATTGAGCAGGCTGCCAGCCGTAGACATTACCTCAATTGACCCTTTAATAATGAGCCGTGAACCAATGTCCACGGCTCAAGATATTTTTAAGTTTTTTTGAATATAACTTTAAAATTCATTGTTTTTTTCATTTTTTCAAATACTCCAATTTTTACCTGAAATTGACCAGTTTCAACTATACCAAAACCAAGTCTTTTATTGATATTCCATATTTCAGATAAACTTTTTATAAATTGTGGAATAGTCATTGCTGGTTCGTTTTCAGATCCAAAACCTTGGTCTACAAAAAAAGCACCTTGCCCCTGGGCATCACCTTTGTAGATTTTGGAGCTGTAAGTAAATTTGTCTTTTATCTTGCCAAGATCAAACCTACTCCAGCCATTTGGAACGCTATCTCCTAAATCAGGTATTGACCTGATTGGAGTTATATCTCCCCCTTTTAAATTATTCATATCAACTGAATTAAATTTTAAAGGTTCAAGACCCTGATCCATTGCATTTTGACCAGCGTCTTTATTCATTTGTCTTATTGTCTCTATATCGTACATAATTTACCATCCTATATTATTTTTGATATTGCTTGATTTATATTTTAGAATAATTTATAAATCAAGATAATATTTTGAAATTATTCAAAATAAATTAAACAACTAACAAAGGGCAATAATGAAAACAAAGACAATAAAAAAAGACGTCAAAAAGGGTTGGTATGTATGAAACAATTAGAGTTTGATTTCACATATCCAAAAGACAAAAGCCAGTTAAAATGGACTAATACGTATACTGTTCATTTAACTGGTTCCGATATTGACCGTATCAATTATGTATTTGGAGAGGAGCTTGCAGCGTATAAAAGCAACGAACCAAGCGCGGCTAATAGTAATCTAATATTTGAAACAGAATCGGTACTTAGAAAGATTAAGCCAATGCTTAAAAAATTTGATCTAGGTATAAGTAGCCTAGATAGTTAATAAAATCTAAATTAGTTAGTTAACGCTGTCCGTGTTTCACGGACAGCGTTTTTTTATGCGCGCGCTGTCGCGCGTGTCGCGTGTATCTTTATTCTAATAGAGGTACCAACGCGACACCAAAAAATAGAGTATTTATTCCGTGCTACCCCCCTTAATTCTAGAAAGGGATCCTAATGTATGTGTATATATGCTTGATTTATATAGCCATACCCTGTAAAAAACATTTTAGGTACCATGGACTTGAATCAGGTAGATATAAATAAATTACCTGCAGATGTGCGAAAGACCTTCAAACAACTTCAAGTGTTGCATGCTGAAAAAAAGATACAGAATAAGGCTAAAAATGATTTCTTATCTTTTGTCAAATGTGTGTGGCCAGATTTTGTAGAGGGGTCCCACCACAGGCACATTGCAGATAAGTTTAATAAATTGGCGACGGGTGAAATAAATCGTCTGATAATTAATATGCCACCAAGGCATACTAAATCAGAATTTGCATCTTATCTTCTGCCAGCGTGGATGGTAGGCCGTGATCCAAAATTAAAAATTATTCAAGCAACACACACGGCAGAACTAGCAATCAGGTTTGGTCGTAAAGCAAAAAATTTAATCGATAGTGATGATTATAGAAAAATTTTTAAAACAAAATTACAAGAAGATTCTAAAGCAGCGGGACGTTGGGAAACATCTGATGGCGGTGAATATTACGCAGCGGGTGTTGGTGGAGCAATCACGGGTCGTGGTGCAGATTTATTAATCATTGACGATCCACATTCAGAGCAAGACGCATTATCCAAAGCATCTCTTGAGAGAGCTTACGAGTGGTATACATCAGGTCCACGTCAGCGTTTACAACCTGGTGGTAAAATAATTTTAGTAATGACAAGATGGTCTACGAAAGATTTAACGGGAGCCTTGGTTGCTTCACAAAAAGAAGTTAAAGCTGATAAGTGGCACGTGGTTGAATTTCCAGCACTCTTGGAACACGAATCAGGGATTAAACCAGTATGGCCTGAGTATTGGAAATTAGATGAGTTAGAGAAAGTTAAAGCTGCACTACCTGTTGCTAAATGGAACGCACAATGGATGCAAGAACCAACTAGTGAAGAAGGTGCAATATTAAAACGTGAGTGGTGGCGTATTTGGAAACACGATTGGATACCAAATATTCACCATGTAATACAATCTTATGATACAGCGTTTTTAAAAAAAGAAACAGCAGACTATAGTGCTATAACCACGTGGGGTATTTTTTATCCATCCGAAGATGAGGGTGCAAACTTAATGTTATTAGATTCAATTAAAGGTAGATATGAGTTTCCTGAACTTAGAAGACTAGCCCTTGAACAATATAAATACTGGCAACCTGAAACAGTTATCGTGGAGGCTAAAGCTTCAGGACTGCCTTTGACTTACGAACTACGAAAAATGGATATACCAGTAACAAACTTTACACCCAGCAAAGGAAACGACAAGCACGCTCGTGTAAATGCTGTTGCACCTTTGTTTGAATCTGGTATTATCTGGGCTCCTGAACAAAAGTTCGCTGAAGAGGTAATAGAAGAATGCGCAGCTTTTCCATATGGGGATCATGATGACTTGGTTGACTCCACCACGCAAGCGATCATGAGATTTAGGCAAGGTGGACTACTTTCTCACCCAGAGGATTATGTGGAGGAGATGAAGGAGAAAAAAAAGAGGATATATTACTAATGATGTACAAAAAAGAAAGACCTGGATATTTATTAGGTGGTTTGTTAACCAAAACTATTAAAGCCGCTTATAAAGCCTATAGAAAAAAAGGTGGGCGTAAGACAATTGATCGTTTTAAAAAAAGATTAGAAGATTACAAAAAACAAAAAGCTGAAATACCTTCAGATGACATGAAAACAATTTTAAAATTAAAATCTAAACAGGATGTTAGAAAAGGTATTAGATCTCAATTACCAGGGAAGAGACAGAGAAAAACAATTGATACGGGTATTCTTGGGGGTAAACAACAAGTATATAAAAGTACACCTAGTAGAAAATTACTTTCTAAAAGCTCAAAAAAAGGTATGCCAAAATTATTAGGTGCTATTGGTAGAGAATACTCTAGAAATATAGCTAAGACAAAAGACGTAAAAAGAAAACCAAACTTTAAAGGCGGTCTAATCAGAAAACCTAGACTAGCCAAACGAGGATTTTAATGATGCTTAGAAAAAAATATTTACTAGGAGGACTTGTTGCAAGAGGACTCACAGCTGCAACTAAAAAATTCTTAAAAGAAGGGTCTAAAAAATTTCCTAAGTCTACAATCAAAGAAGGAATTACTAAAAGTCAAAAAACTCAAGCTGATACTTTTAGAAAAGCAAAAATAGTAGAGTATGCTCATAATAAATTACAAAAACTTGGTGGTAAAATTTTTAAAAAAGATAAGATAAAAACAAAACCTCATTTTGGAAGAGCAGATAAGATGGGAGAAAAAATAGTTAAAGATCAAAACAAACTTGAAAGAATGGTAGATATGTTAAAAAACAAAAATTTAAAAGCGCAAGGCAGAAAACCAAACTTTAAAGGTGGCCTGATCAGAAAACCTAAATTAGCAAAACGGGGATTTTAATGTCAGAGCTAACAGATAAATATTCCAAAAATTTTAGTCCAGAAAAAAAGAAGATATTCGAAAAACGTGTAGCCGATAATTTAGGTGCGATGTCAGAGTTATCAGCAATACAGTTAGTATTAGCAGAAATGAGAGCTGAAGGAATGAAAGATGGTGGTATGATAGACAAGCCACTTGGATCTGGAGGTGTAAAGTCTGGCCCACCGCCAAAGAGAGGTCCTAATCCACAAGGGTTGAAAGTTCCTTTAAAACAAGTTAAAACCTAAGACTGGAGAAATTTAAATGGCAGATATAGACAAGTCGCTTCCTAACGAAGTTAGAGCAGAAATCGAATTACCCGCTGAAGACGTTGTTGAAGAGGAAGTAGTAGAACAAAAAGGTCCTGTTGAAGTAACACCAGAAGAGGATGGCGGTGCAACAATTGATTTTGAACCAGGTGCCATTAACATTCCAGGAACAGAAAATCATTTTGATAATTTAGCAGATATTTTACCAGACGATATTTTAGAACCACTAGGAAACGAAATGGTTCAAAATTATATGGATTATAAAACTTCTAGAAAAGATTGGGAGCAAGGCTACATACAAGGTTTAGATCTTTTAGGATTTAAATATGAAAATAGAACAGAGCCATTTCAAGGGGCTTCAGGTGCAACGCATCCAGTTTTAGCTGAAGCAGTTACACAGTTTCAAGCACAAGCTTATAAAGAATTATTACCAGCAGAAGGACCTGTTCGAACACAGATCATGGGTATATCAAGTCCACCTGTAGAACAACAGTCACAACGTGTTAAAGATTTTATGAATTATTTAATCATGGATCAAATGCAAGAATATGAACCTGAGTTTGATTCTATGTTATTTCATTTACCATTAGCTGGATCAACTTTTAAAAAAGTTTACTATGATCAACTATTGGGAAGAGCGGTGTCAAAATTTGTACCCGCTGAGGATTTGATTGTTCCGTATACGGCTACCTCATTAGACGATGCGGAATCAATCATCCATAAATTAAAAATTTCAGAAAATGATTTGAGAAAACAACAAGTGAATGGTTTTTATTCTGATATTGAACTTGCACCACCAAGTATAGATTCAAATAATGAATTAGAAAAAAAGGAAAGAGAATTAGAAGGAACTAAAAAAACTGGACGTAACGAACCAATGTACACTGTTTTAGAGTGTCATGTTAATTTAGATTTAGAAGGATTTGAAGAAGTTGATGCTGATGGTGAACCTACAGGAATTAAACTCCCTTACATTGTCACTGTTGAAGAGGGTGGCAGAAAAGTTTTATCTATCAGACGTAACTATGCACCTGATGATCTAAAGAAAACTAAAATCCAATATTTTGTTCATTTTAAATTTCTTCCAGGTCTTGGATTTTATGGCTTTGGATTAATTCACATGATTGGCGGATTGAGCAGAACCGCAACGGCTGCTCTCCGTCAATTGCTAGACGCAGGAACATTATCTAATTTACCAGCAGGATTTAAACAACGAGGTGTTAGAGTTAGAGACGAGGCTGCACCTATACAACCAGGTGAGTTTAAAGATGTTGATGCACCAGGTGGATCATTACGTGATGCATTTTTTCCATTACCATACAAAGAACCATCAGCAACATTACTACAGCTAATGGGTATAGTTGTTGGTGCAGGTCAGAGATTCGCTGCTATTGCTGATATGCAAGTGGGTGATGGTAATCAATCTGCTGCTGTTGGAACAACAATTGCATTATTAGAACGTGGTTCAAGAGTCATGTCTGCTATTCATAAAAGATTATACGCAGGTATGAAAAAAGAATTTAAATTATTATCTAAAGTTGTGTCACAATATTTACCACCAGAATATCCTTATGATGTAGTGGGCGGTGCAAGAACTATTAAACAAATAGATTTTGATGATAAGGTTGATGTTTTACCTGTTGCTGATCCAAATATTTTTTCAATGGCACAAAGAATATCTATGGCACAAACAGAATTACAACTTGCACAATCAAATCCACAAATTCATAATTTATATAATGCGTATCGAAAGATGTATGAAGCAATCGGTGTAAAAAATATTGATCAAATATTACCACCACCTGCACCAATGGCACCGATGGATCCAAGTATGGAACATATTAATGCAATGGCAGGTAAACCTTTTCAAGCTTTCCCTGGTCAAGACCACAGAGCACACATCACAGCGCACTTAAATTTTATGTCAACGAATATGGTTCGAAATAATCCTATGATTATGGCGGCTATACAAAAAAATATTTTGGAACACATAAGTTTAATGGCACAAGAACAAATACAATTAGAGTTTAGAGACCAAATGATGCAGTTACAAACTCTACAACAACAAGCACCAACAAATCCACAAGCAGCACAGATGCTACAACAAATAGCTCAGCAAGTTGAAGCTAGAAAAGCAGTGTTGATTGCAGAAATGACAGAAGATTTTATGAGAGAAGAGAAGAAAATTACATCACAATTTGATTCTGACCCACTTCTAAAACTAAAATCACGTGAAGTTGACCTACGTGCGATGGAAAATGAGCGTAAACGAGACAATGATCAGGCACAAATTGAACTTGCAAGAGCAAGATTGATGCAACAACGTGAAAATTTTGAAGATAAGTTGGAACAAAACGAAGATTTATCAAAATTACGTGCTGGAGTTAGCCTTGCAAAGTCAGGAATACAACAAGCACAGGTTATGATGGAGGATGATTAATGCCATTAAACAAAAAAGGTAAAAAAATTATGAAATCCATGAAAAAACAGTATGGTAAAAAGAGGGGTGAAAAGATATTCTATGCATCTAAGAACAAAGGTGTTATAAAAGGGGTTAAAAAAGGAGCATAAATGCAAAAACTTGATAAAATTAAGGAAATTAAAGTTGCTGATCAAAGTGTTGAGATAGATCCTAGATCTAAAACAACTGCTGATAAAGCTTTTAATTATATTGGTACAGGAAAACCTGAAATGCCAGTTGGCGGTCAGAAAAGAATGTTACCAGAGAAAAAAAGAAACTCTAAAGCTTACTAATTATGTGGTTATCGGCGATTAAATTAGCCGTCTCTGCAGGAAGTAAGATTTACGCTAACAAGCAGAAGACGAAGATGGCAATGTCTGATGCACAATTGATGCATGCAGAACGTATGGCTCGTGGTGAGGAATCTTACCAAGGAAAATTGTTAGAAGCTCGTCAATCAGACTGGAAAGACGAGGCAGTTTTGATAATTCTCAGTTTGCCCGTTTTGGTGCTCGCTTGGGCAGTTATATCGGATGACCCAAGTGCAATGGACAAAGTAAAATTGTTCTTCGAGATGTTCTCTCAACTCCCGTCATGGTTCACAAACCTCTGGATACTTGTAGTTGCGAGCATATATGGTATAAAGGGTACACAAATATTTAGAAATGGAGGAAAAAAATAATGCCAAATAGATTATATAATAAACAAGTTTCACCTAAAGGATATAAAAAAGGTGGCCGTGTTGGTAAAATGGGTGGCGGCATGATGATGAAGCGACCTATGATGAAAGAAGGTGGCAAACTTAAAATGGTAATGAAGGGTGGAAAAAAAGTTCCGTTCTTTGCTGCTGATGGTAAGGGTGCAAAAGATCTTGGAAAAGCTGCTATGAAAAAAGGTGGATTAGCAAAATTAAATCCTGGTCTTAAAGCTTTCATGAAAAAGAAAATGGCTAAGAAAAAATAATGGCGGGAAAAGGTTTATACGCAAACATTCACGCTAAAAGAAAACGTGGCGGCAAGATGCGAAAGAAAGGTGCAAAGGGTGCACCAAAAGCGTCTGACTTTAAACGTGCAAAACAAACAGCGAGGTCTTAATGACAAAACTTTGTCCTAGAGGTAAAGCCGCAGCGAAGCGAAAATTCAAAGTGTATCCGTCAGCATATGCTAACGCATACGCTAGTAAAATTTGTGCGGGTAAAATTAAAGATCCATCTGGTGTAAAGAGAAAAGATTTTAGAGGTAGCAAAGCTGAAGGTGGATTGATGGAAGCAACTGCTAGACTAAAAAGACAGGGTTTAAAAGATGGATCAAAAAAGAAAAAAGATCGAGGAGATATTTTAGGAGAAAGATTTGATAAAAAATTAAAAAAATTTTTAGGCTCTAAAGAAACACAATTACAAGCTGACTCCTTTGAAAAAGGAAACAAAAGAGCAGAAGATAGAGCAGCTAAAGAAGTAGCACAAGAAGCAGCTATCCCTATGGCTAAAGGCGGAAGATTGGGATTAAAAGGCGGTGGAATCTGTAAAAGAGGAATGAATAGACAGGCTGTCGGAAAGAATTCATAGTGCCATGGCAAAGAATGGACTTGATAAATGGTTCAAGCAACAATGGGTAGACATTGGTAGCAAAAAAAAAGATGGTTCTTTTTCAAAATGTGGAAGATCAAAACAGAAAGCAGATGCAAAACGTAAGTATCCAAAATGTGTCCCACTTGCAAAAGCAAGACGTATGACAGAGGGACAAAGACGTTCAGCGGTTTCTAGAAAAAGAGCGGTAGCACAGGGTGTTGGTGGTAAACCAACAAATGTTCCAACATTTGCTAAAAGAAAAAAAGCTGCCAGTGGTGGATCTATTGGTGACAAAATGATTCGTGAGGCACAAAAAAATTATAGAGGTAGTTTTATTAAAGGTAATTTAGGTGGAGTTAAAGTATCTAATCCTAGTTTAGTAAAATACTATGGAAAAAAAATAATGCCATGAGGAGAGATTTTAATTTAAAACCAATTGTAGAAAAAAAGATTCCTTTAAAAACATCTATGAAAGATGTTAACAAAAAGGGTCAACCTCTCACACAAAAATTTTCAAAAGGCGGTATGCCTGCTAGAAATAAAAAAAATTTTAGACCCACTAAAAAAGGGGCTGGAATGACAGAGGCTGGAGTTAAAGCTTATAGAAGACTTAATCCAGGTTCTAAATTAAAAACAGCGGTTACTGGCAAAGTCAAACCAGGATCTAAAGCTGCTAAAAGACGAAAATCATTTTGCGCAAGAAGCGCTGGACAAATGAAAAAGTTTCCCAAAGCTGCGAGAGATCCTAACTCTAGATTACGTCAAGCTCGTAGAAGATGGAAATGTTAATAGATTTTATTAAAAAAATATTAGGGTTGGACAAACTAGATTATAGAGTTAGAAGGTTAGAAAGAGTCAAATACTGGAAGGAGAAGTATGAAAAAACTAAATAAAGTGGCAAAAGCTTTAGGTAAAGCTTCTAAGCTACATAAAAAACAATCTAATATTATTAAAAAACATATTAAGGAGATGAAACGTGGCGGATCCAAAAGTAGGAACAGGTAAAAAACCAAAAGGTAGCGGTAGAAGACTATACACTGACGAAAATCCTAGAGATACGGTTCGTATAAAATTTGCAACACCAACAGATGCTCGTAAAACTGTTGCAAAAGTAAAACGTATTAATAAACCTTTTGCTAGAAAAATTCAAATATTAACTGTTGGAGAACAGCGTGCCAAAGTTATGGGTAAATCGAAAGTCGCTTCAATATTTAAGAAAGGCAAAAATGCAATTAGAAACAGTCATAACAAAACTAATTAGATTTCTAAAAACTAGAATAGATGCTTTGTCAATATCAGTTACATCAGGTGGTATTGACAATATGGAAAAGTATAGATATATAATAGGACAAATAACAGCCTTAGAGGCTACACTACAGGAACTCTCTAACCTGCTAGAAAATAAGGAGCAAAATGGAAAAGGAACAGTCATCAATATTGACCCCAAGTCAAAAAATTAAAGTACCAAAAAAAGAATTAGTTGGGGTTAAATCAAAAAAAGAAGAAGCAAAAATTCCAAAACCAACAGGTTGGAGACTTTTAGTTTTACCTTTTAAGATGAAAGAAAAAACTAAAGGTGGATTAGTATTAGCTGAAGCTACATTAGAGAAACAACAAGTTGCTTCTCAATGTGGTTTAGTTTTAGCCATGGGATCTCAGTGTTACAAGGATAAGGAAAGATATCCCGAGGGTCCATGGTGCAAAGTAAATGATTGGGTTATGTTTGCAAGATATGCAGGTAGCCGAATCAAAATAGATGGTGGAGAGATTCGTCTGCTAAACGACGATGAAGTGTTAGCAACAATTGATAGTCCAGAGGACATCTTGCATGAGTTCTAAACATAGGAAGGAGTAACTATGCCAGAAGAGAAAAAAACGGTTGACATTGATACATCAGGTCCTGGTGCAGACATAGATTTACCAGAAGACAAAACATTTGAAAATGAAGTGGAGGTATCAAATGAAACTAGTGAAAACAATACTGAGTCCAATAACACATCTGAGAAATCTGATGAGCAGTTGGATGTTCAAAAAGAACAAGAAACAAAGAAACAAGAAGAAGTAAAAAAAGAAGATGATAAATTAGAAGAGTATAGCAAAGGCGTTCAGGCTAGAATTGCAAAACTAACTCGTAAAATGAGAGAGGCTGAACGAAGAGAAAAAGCTGCTTTAGATTATGCAAAAGCTGTTGAAGAAAAGAGAAAAGAAGTAGAATCTCGTTTTAAAAAAACAGACTTAGATTATTTAGAGCGATTTGAGAAAAATGTTGATGCTGGATTACAAGCTGCAGAAAGAGAACTAGCTGCTGCCATAGAAGCATCTGATGCTAAAGCTCAAATAGCAGCAAACAAAAGGATAGCGGAGCTTTCTTTTGAAAATGCTAGAATAAAACAAGCAAAACAAAACAGGGAAAAAGTAAAAGAAGAAAAAGCTGAAACCCCTGTAACAACAGAGAAAAGTCAACCTGAAAATATACCAGATCCTGATCCAAAAGCTGAGGCTTGGGCATCTAAAAATACATGGTTTGGAACAAACAGAGCCATGACAAACACTGCGATTGAGCATCACAGAGATTTGGAGAGAGAGGGTTTTGATACGTCATCAGACGATTATTATCAAGAAATTGATAAAAGAATGCGAGTTGACTTTCCAAATAAATTCGGTAATAATACTGAAGAGAAAACGTCCGCTCCCGTGCAAACGGTTGCATCAGCAAATAGAAGCGTAAAACCAGGACGCAAAACTGTGAGACTCACTTCATCACAAGTAGCAATAGCTAAAAAATTAGGAGTGCCACTTGAAGAGTACGCAAAACAACTAAAAAACACGGAAGGAGCGTAAAATGGAAAATAAAAAAAATACTTCTCGTGCGGAACAAACGAGGTCTAAAACTGAAAGACCAAAAGTTTGGGTCCCACCATCTTCTCTAGATGCACCCCCTGCACCTGATGGATTCAGGTATAGATGGATAAGAGCAGAGAGCGTTGGCTTTCAAGACACTAAAAATATAACTGGACGTTTAAGAGAAGGTTATGAATTAGTTAGAGCCGAGGAAGTTGAAAACGCATCTGATTATCCTGTTCTCGAAGACGGGAAATACAAGGGAGTGATTGGGGTTGGTGGCCTTCTACTTGCGAAGGTACCGATCGAGATTGCGAAGCAAAGACAAGAATACATGACAAGACGTCATGAAGATAGAAGTCAAGCTGTTGAAAACGATCTTATGAAGGAGCAAGATCAGAGGATGCCTATCAATGTTGAGAGGCAGTCTCGTGTAACCTTCGGTGGTACAAAAAAGTAATTTTAAATATCATCGGATAAATTAACAACTAAACTATGTTTGGATAGGAGAACATAACTATGGCAAATAGAAACACACAAGGTTTTGGACTTATTCCTGCGGGTATGCTTGGACAAACTCCAGCTACTCAAGGTCAAGGTAAGTACAAAATCGATTCTAACTATGGTACTACTCTATTCCAAGGTGGAGTTGTCGCTTCTGCAGCGGGATATATAGTAGACGGTCAAACGGCTGCTGCTCCTGTAATTGGCACATTAAATGGAATTTTCTTTAACGCGGCTACGACTTTAAAGCCAACTTTTGCAAATTTCTATACTGCTAATACAGTACCTGCAAACAGTGAGGACATCGACGCTTTTGTAATAGATGGACCTACCCAGCAATATGTAATAGCGACAGACGCGGCAGTTACCCAAGCTGGTTTCTTAGAAACTTATGACATGAATACATCAGCTGGTAGCACAACTACTGGTAAGTCATCAGCGACTTTGAACATTGGAGTAACTGGAGCCGACAGCAAATCATTCAGATTATTAAGATCTGCGGAAGATCCTGACAATGAGGATATCACTGCAGCATTCTGTTCGGTTGTTGTTGTACCAAATCTAATCGAGTTACAATCATAATAGGAGCAAATAGACTATGGCAATATCACGATCACAACTAGTTAAAGAACTAGAACCAGGCCTAAATGCACTATTTGGGCTGGAGTACAAAAGGTATGAAAATCAGCATGCTGAAATTTATACCACTGAAAACAGTGACAGAGCTTTCGAAGAGGAAGTAATGTTATCTGGTTTCGGAAACGCACAAGTAAAAGGTGAAGGATCTGGTGTATCATTCGATGAAGCACAAGAAACTTTCACTGCTCGTTACACTCACGAGACCGTAGCTTTAGCATTCGCGATTACTGAAGAAGCAATCGAGGATAACTTGTATGATAGACTTGCGTCTAGATATACAAAAGCTTTAGCAAGATCTATGAGCAATGCAAAACAAGTTAAATCAGTTGAGCCTTTAATCAACGGTTTACCATCAACTGCAACGTTTAATTCAGGTGATGGAGTGGCTTTGTTTAGCACAGCTCACCCTACAGTATCGGGTTCTTTCAAGAACACTTTAACTGTTCAGGCAGATCTTAACGAAACATCATTAGAGCAGTCATTAATTGACATCGCTAAAATGACGGACGAAAGAGGTCTTAGAATTGCAGCGAGAGGGGTCAAAATGATTGTCCCTTCAGAGAACCAGTTTACAGCTGAGAGATTAATGAAATCTCAAGGTAGAACTGGAACAGCTGATAATGATATCAACGCAATCGTTTCAATGGGAATGGTTCCTCAAGGATACAGAGTGAACAATTACCTAACTGACTCTGATTCGTTCTACATCATTACAGACGTGCCAAACGGCATGAAAATGTTCAACAGAGCACCGTTGACAACTGCAATGGAAGGTGATTTCGATACTGGAAACGTTAGATACAAAGCTAGAGAAAGATACTCATTTGGAGTATCAGACCCTAGAGGTATCTTCGGCGTTGAAGGTGCGTAATTATTAAATTTTTGTGGCGGGACACAATCCCGCCACAATCAAAAAATAGAAAGGAAAAATGCCTCAAAAACTATTCAGAGTAAAAATATATGCTTATCAATATCATGCAGACTTTATTGTAAAATCTGCAGATAGCGCATTAGACATAGAAAACGCAATAGTTGACACTTTGGGAAAAGATGATATAAAATGGGATTATCTTGGAGAAATGATGAACCCCAAGATAAATAGAATAACCTACGAGGAGGTTATTAATGGAGGCGATAATGCAACATCTGGAGACCCTTTACACGAAGAAGAAGGGACTAGATCTTCAATGGGAGCAGGAGCATCTTAAAGAGGGTAGATATACTCTCAATATGGTTAAGATCGACAGAAAAGTCAGAGACGTAATTAGCCATATAAAACTAGCTGAAGCTAAAAAAGCTGATCTAGAAAATAAAATTGAGAATGCAGCTCCTCAAGTTTCAGTAGCTACTTAATAAAAAGCTACATCGTTGAATAAATCTCATTCACATTACAGGCTCTCTTGCGCTCTATTGAAAAGTAGTATATAATTTTACCACTATACAATTATTAATGGATTATAGACGCGTATAGTCGACGGCCTAGAGACTATAATCTTTAAACTAGGAGGATATAATTATGGCAAGAACTAACTTTTCTGGACCAATTAACGTTGGACGGATTCAAACAAATACAGGATCAACTATTTCTGATAATGTAAGAAACGTTGCATTCGTTGAGTGTCACGCTTCTTTTCCTGTAAACCACAGTAACTTTACTGTAACAACTGATGCTAACAAATTAGCTGTGACTGGTTCTAATGGAGCAAGCACAACTTCTGTTACATTTTTGGATACAACTGCAAACGTACCTGGAATAACTTCTGATGGTGGTTTTGAAGCTGCATCTGTGATTACTTTAACATCCGCTGGTGATGACTCTGCAAGAACTGCAACCATTACTGGAACAGATGTTTTAGATAATGCACAAACTGAAGACCTAACAATGGCTAACGCTGGTGTTGCAACTTCAACTAAAACTTTCAAGACTGTAACTTCTATCGCTATTGATGGATCAGGAACAGCTGGAACTTTAGAGGTTGGTGTAATTGAAACTGGATTAATTTCAGTGGTATGTAGATCATTATTTAATGAGTACCCACTTGGTCAGTCTTCAACAACAACTGATAAAAACTTAGCAAACAATATTGTGATTCCTAAATTTTCTAGAATCAATGATATCAGATTTGTAGTTAACGAAGCTTTCGATACAGCTGGTTTCGATATGCAAATTGGTGCTAACGTTGCACAAGCTTCAGGAGCTACTCTTAACAGTTTAGACCTTGACTACTTTGCGGGTGACTCTGATAATGATGTAAAAGCTATCGCTTCACATCACATTCCAACTGGAATGGACCAATCACTTGCTCAGATGAAAAATTGTTTGAACGTTTCAGACGATGATGCATCTGGTTACGAAATGGACAAAGCTGTTGTTATTTCTGCTAAAACCGATGACGCTTTAACTGCTGGAGAGGGTGTGTTAAACGTTTACTGGACACAGCAAGTTAATAACACTAACTAATAAATAATTATTGTGGGGCTTAGGCCCCACATAAATTATAAGGAGAAACAAAATATGGCAACAACAGACGTAAAAGCAAGGTTTGCAACTGGAGGAACAGCAACAGGAGCAGCTGTTATAGCAGCTGAACAAGATCCAGCAGATGGAGCAAATTTAACTTTAGAAGCAGCTGCTGCAACTTTTGCACAAGGTGATGATGGTTCGTGCACTGTTCAAAGAATTACTTTAACATCTGGTTCAGGTGATGATAATTCAGACGTAACTTATACAGTGACTGGAACTGATCATAATGGGGCTACTATAACTGAAGATATTACAGGACCAGCTGGTGGAGCTACAGTAACTTCAACTAAATTTTATAACACAGTTACACAAATAACTGGAAATGGAGCGGCTACAACAGATATTTCTGCAGGGGTAACTTCAGTTGGCATGCATGCTGTTTTCTTTTCAGGTAGAACCAGAGTAAGAGGAATGCACGGAGTTATATCATCCGCAGACAATTTTTTATTTAAAACTACTTCAAGCACGGGAACAACCATAATGACTATAGCTGCAGACTCAGGAGACTTAGATCCTTATATTCCTGACGATGGAGTTTTATTTACCGATGGATGTTTTCTTCCAATGGATCAAGGTGATATAACAGGTTTGACAGTATATTTAGACGGCTAGGAGGTTAAATGGCAAATACTACCTCGGGAACAACTACGTTTGATAAAACTTTTTCTATTGATGAAATAGTAGAAGATGCTTTTGAACGTATTGGTTTACAAAATGTAGCTGGTTATCAATTAAAATCAGCTAGAAGATCTTTAAATATATTGCTTCAAGAGTGGGGCAATAGAGGTATTCATTATTGGGAAATAGACGAAACTAATCTTGATCTAATAGAGGGGCAATCAGACTATGATTTTTTTAGGGCTAGTTCTGATGGAACTTCTGCTACAACAACTCCAGTAAATGGTGTTTACGGAATGTCCGATGTCCTTGAGGCACAGTTAAGATCAAATAGAACTCAAACAACACAATCAGATTCACCTATGACAAAAGTAGATAGATCTACTTATGCAGGTTTTTCAAACAAATTATCTAAAGGTACACCTAATCAATATTGGGTGGAAAGATTTATAGATAAAGTTAGAATACACATTTACCCAACACCAGATTCTACAAATGCATCTAAAGATATGCATTTTTATTTTATTAAAAGAATTCAAGATGCAGGAGATTATACGAATGCAACTGATGTACCATTTAGATTTGTGCCTTGCATGGTGGCTGGTTTAGCATTTTATCTCGCACAAAAATATCAACCACAGTTAGTTCAGTCTATGAAACTATATTATGAAGATGAATTACAAAGAGCTCTTGCAGAAGATGGTTCAGCTTCTAGCACATATATTACACCAAAAGCATATTACCCAGGATCATAATGGCAGGACTATTTGCAAATCCACTAGCACAAAGAGCTTTTTCTTATTTAATGAACAAAGCTGGTTTTGATGCTAGAAAAGCTATTAATTTAGTTTCGCAAAAAATGAATGATAATCAAGGTTTATTAAAACTAATGAAAGAATATGGATATAAACCTACAAAAGTAAAAACAAAAAAACCAACATTAGTTGATAAACCACTTGGTCCTGGAGGTAAAAAATAATGGCAAAATATTCAACAGGTAAACATGCAAAAGCGATATCAGATAGGTCTGGTATGGAATTTCCATATAGAGAAATGGTTAGAGAATGGAATGGATCTTTTGTACATGTTTCTGAATTTGAACCAAAACAACCACAACTAGAACCAAAACCAATATCTGCAGATGGTATTGCATTAAGAAATGTTAGAACAGATAGAACAGAACCAATTACAACTGTTAGAATACCTGAGAATGGTTTTGAAACTTATCAAGCAGGTTCAAGAATAATTAATGTATTTTCACCAGGTCATGGTTTAACAAGTGGAACAACATATAGATTTAGAGGCGCACCAA
>VTLG01017317.1_pt1 | contig 46812 bp, 75 predicted proteins | sample 4694571 | NCBI WGS metagenome assembly VTLG01 (sample SAMN12604809, study PRJNA352737) | marine metagenome | biome: ENVO:00000447; feature: ENVO:00000209|ENVO:00000569|ENVO:01000036; material: ENVO:00002151; isolation source: viral sequences binned using virsorter ... | reverse complement strand
GTAGCGCCTCCATTACGTTGCTGAAGTAGTACGCCAGAAGCTCCATTATTATCCACCACTAATTCTCCACCGCTTGCGGTAGAGACCTCTAAATCCCCCGCCGGATTCGTCGTTCCTATTCCAACATTACCGCTATTATTTATCGTTACTTTAGTTGCGCCTGAAATCTGAAAAGCTAATTCAGATTTATTTGTTGCTCCACTGTTATAAATATTAGCGTTAGTATTATTAGCTGCATTTAGAAATTGCAGTTTATTGCCAGAAATTATCCTAAGCGCAGCGCCAGATGAATTAGCCGTGTGAATATCTAAAGGTGCAGAAGGGGCGGCGCCTATACCAACACTGCCTCCCATAATGTGCATAGTTTCAGTATCACTCCCTTCTACCATAGTGCTGAATGTCAAACGGCCATCTTCTGTCCCGCCAGTATTATCAGCAATAAATGCTTCTATAGTACCGTAACGTGTGTTATTATTTCCGTCATCATTACCGTCGAAGTTAAGGAAACCAATCAAGTTGCCGTCACTATTTCTGTCTGACCGCAAGGTTAAACCAGTTTGGCCAGCGCCATCATTTTCAAATAATATTTCTAGAGCAGAAGCGGAATTTTGATAAATGTGAAGCGGGGCGCCGGGACTATCTATACCTATGCCAACGCTACCATCCACAAAAAGATTCGCATTATTAACCTTAACATCACCAACGGGGTTTAAATTAATGTCGCCTGTTCCACCGTAAATATAAGCGTGTGCAAAATTTGCATTATTTTGACCAACAATTAAGTTATTGCTGTCAGTAATACCAATTAAAGTGGCTTGAGCTCCTGCTACAGTGTATCCGTAATGATAGTTATTATTGGCAATTAAAGTACTACCAATGACATGTAATTTTTGAGCTGGACTTGTCGTTCCTATGCCTACGTTACCATCATGTTTTATCCTAACGCCTTGAGCTACAAGTGAAGTATTATTGTATCGACTTATATCTAAATCGCCGCCGCTAGCGCTACCTGCAAATTTTAAATCAAAGTGGCCATTTAAAGTGTTCGTCGCAGAAGACTCTGCTAACCTAAGAGTGGCAGAAGCGCTTGCTACAGTAGCTTCTGTGTCTCTCACTGTTAGCACGGGATCCGCCGCAAGTACTTCTAAGCTAGTTGCTGGAGCTGCCGTGCCAATACCAATAGCAGTGCCACTTTGAGCAATTACTGAATCTCCAATAGTATCTTCGTCTTCCCACTTTGGAACATAGTTAGCGGTTCCGTTACCCCCCACTCCCGAAAGAACATCCTCAATCATTTTCCATTGAGGACCATCTTCTTTACTGGTCAGAACGTAACCGTCGACTCCGGTGGAATTTGTTGAGTCGTAAAGATAACCGCTAATTATAGCGTCGCCAGCAACATGAAGTCTGTGCTCTGGTGATGTATTATTGATTCCGACATTACCATCTGTATTTATTAAAAACTGAGAACTTCCGCCTTTTTGTATTTGGAAATTATTGTCGCCGTTGCCTGCGAATGACCTATCTAGAATAAAGTTATGGTTACCATCACTATCTGAATCTTGATCTGCTCTTATCTTACAATTAAGATCATCTACATGAAATTCTATATCTTGACCTGTATCTCTTCCAACTACTAATCTAGGTCCGTAACTAGGAGCTGCCGTAACATCTAATATTCTAACTTGCCCTCCGTAAACATGGAGCTTTCCGAGAGGAGCCGTTGTCCCTATACCCACCTTTCCATCAGCTGCAATACGAACTCTTTCCTCAGCAACTGCGCTTTGAGGACGAGTTACAAAAGCTAACCCAGCTCCGTAGTCACTCGACCCAACTTCCTTAACTGCGGCTATACCTGCTGCCGCATTCGCATGATAAGTTCCATGAAGCTCGAAAGCTAAACCAACTGCCGCATTCTGAGTATTGTTAGGGTTACGTACAATTAAGTCGTGCCATGTAGCGCCGTTGCTCGGGGCGAATGCCGTGCTACGAGATGGAGTAAGTACATCTACTTTGCTATTAGGAGCATCTGTCCCTATTCCAACATTACCGTCACCAATAATACGTACTTTTTCTGAAGATGTGCCAGCATTGTCTGTGGAGAACGAAATATAACCGGTATTGTTAGCTCCCGTAGTCCCCCCTTGAATCATTGCTACTCCACCGACATTATTTCCAAAAAGTATTGTACCAACAATATCTGTGGTATTGTCATTGGCATGTTTTAAGAATATTTCCGCCCCTTCGTCATGCGCCCCATCACTTAAAAGTTGTAATAGCGCAGCTGGATTAGCTATTCCTATACCGACATTACCGCTACCATTGATAGCCATTCTGGTTGCAGAGTCTGTAGCGTCATAAAATTCTAAAGTCCCATTTATAGTCTGGCCATCAACAATCTTCCAGTGCTGAGTAGTCGAACCGGTTTTCTTAATTTCGTAACCTACTGTGGAATTAGCGGCTACTTGAGTTAATACGGTTGTAGTACCGGAAGCTTTACTAACATGAAGGTGAGCGCCGGGGTTAGTTGTTCCTATACCGACATTACCATTAGTTAAAACAGTTATTTTATCACTAGTTCCCGGCGCACCGCTAGTGTTGGAAATCTTAAAAGATCCCGACTCCGACCTGTCAACCCCCACCGCCCAGTTGGTATTGTTGTCTCCAAGCGAAATATAGGGATCATCATTCCCAGAAAAGATACGTAGCTTTGTGGCTCCACTGCTTTTGGTAATGGTAGTGTCCCCAGCGACCTCTAATTTTACAGAAGGCGCATCTGTTCCTATTCCAACATTACCGTCAGATAAAATGCGCATCCGCTCTGAGCCGCCAGTATCAAAAGCTGTCTCATTAGTACGTAAGCGGAAGGTTCTAAAACCAGTATTTGCAACATTGGTTGAGAGAACCTGAATTTCGTTTGAAACGCTATCGGGGTCAACACGCCAGTTACCTTGACTACCCAGTATGTTAAACCTTGATAGTGGCTGTGATGTTCCTATACCACAATTCCCATTGTTTCTTACAAACAATCCCGTCCCTGCCCCAGTATAAACCGCAAGCGCATATACGGTAGTTCCCGTATTAGCAATACAATCTATGCTAAGGCCATAACCATTAGCGTTTTCGTTTTTGATAATAGCAGCCCAGTTAGCAGCATTTTCCAGTACGTAGAGTTTTGTGCCGGGGTTAGTTGTCCCTATACCAACATTGCCATCGCGCTTAATGACCATGTCGTCATTAGCGCCATCAGGCCGAAAAGAAATATATTTTAAATCACTATAACTTCCCTGTGCCCCTAGTACGAAATAATGGTTGGTGTGATCTAAACCGAGAAAAGTTTTATTAGTATCATTATTGGCGAAATTAATCTGAGTCCATTGATCTCCATCATTATCCAGTTTTAATTGATCTGCGTTATCTCCGACGATATGTAATTTATCATCAGGTGTATTTGTTCCTATGCCAAAATTACCACCAGTAATATAAGAAACATTATCTGAATCTAATCTTATAGTTTCAACTCCCCCGTCCTTCTTTATGGAAAGCCTTCCATCTCCAGCAGTTTGACGAAATACTAATAAGCTGTCTCCGTCATGAGCGGCTATTTGTAGAGGGTTAGTATTATTAGCTATACTTTTGATAGCAAGAGCGTTATCGGGGTCAGCGGCCTGATTAATACCAACTGCCGTGCCGTCGTCCTGTATAACGCCGGAAGTTATAGTATCCTCATCAGACCAACGAGCTACATAATTAGCAACGCCAGAACCTCCAACGCCGGATAAAACAGATTCAATGTTTTTCCATTGTACTCCAGTTGTTCCCTCGTTAGTAAGAACCATTCCATTGTTACCGATGGAATTATTGGAGTCGTAAATATTACCAGAGATGCCAAGCTTATTAACATTAAGGCGATTACCATCTGTGAAGGTTAAGTCTGCATCACCACCAAAAGCTCCTGCATTGTTAAACTGAACTTGAGTATTCGCGCCGCCGGGAGTGCCTCCTCCACCTCCGCCGCCAGCTAATTGATTCCACTGAGAAGTACCCCCTGCCGTTCTCCTCACCCATTGGGTTAGGTTACCCGTGTCGATTAGATACGCCCCATCCAAAACACCTGTCGGTTTTGTATCCGAGGTGTTTGCCGTAAATCTATCTCCTGCGTACCTTGTAATTGCCATAATTAACTAAAACTAAAAGTTGCTCCAACAAATGTCCCACTACTGTAATTTCCATCATTAGTAGTAAAGTGCAATTCTACCTGATGAGTTCCCGCCGATAAACTCCGAACTCCTGTAAATTGAGAAACTGCTCTAACATAATCACGTCTTTGAGACTGGTCTACCACATTGTTATAGGTCCCGTTGTAGTTATCATCGTAGTAATAATCAATGTTAGTGTCTGGCCCCGTGTTATTAGGCTTAGACCACCTGTCGTAATACGGTTCTTGGGTGCTGTGCTGACCACCTGTAAAAAATAAAGCGTGGTTTACGTCCCATGGCCTCCCAAAAGGGGGTTGAATCTCAGTGTCTGAAGGACGATTTCTTCCGGAGCATATTGCCTCTCTAGTCCCGCCTTCTTGCTTTAAATAAACTATAGATATATCAAAAGTTTCTTCTATTTCCCCACTTATATTTGTACCATACGCCCCAAAATTCTCGCCCAAGCCAGAAACTAACACAGTCATAGTTTTGGGACTCTCTAACGTGAAGGTACCGGTAGCAGATCCACTTTGAACAAAACCATTGTAATATCTATGATAATATTTTATTTCATCACTCCCGTCAATGAGGTCACTATTTGCCAAAGGATAATTTATATAATCTATAGTGCCCCAATCGGCTTCGGCAAATAAATTTATTTTCAATGATTCATCTTCTATCAACCATGGATTGCTTCTGTGAGCAAACTGATCATAAGTGCTATCACCGTTACGATACCACCCAAAATATGCGATAGACTCTTCGGCTGGATAAGCGGTATTTCCCGGGCTACTATACCCAAGATTGAATATCTCACTATCTTCGTTGGGGTTAGGTTGAAATGGACCATTCGTTCCATCAGTTCTGTAACCGTTTGTTAATACAACATTATCTGGACCCAAAACATCATCACTTGACAACGGCGTAAAATACAGATCCGTATCCCAAGAAATAGTGACAGCTCCTTCTTCTGCCACTTTTTTTTGACTTTTCCAAAACGCTGTTGGGAAATTAATACTCATCTACTTATGGGGGTGGAACCTGAAGACCTGTTACTGCTGAACCAAACAGTTGGTCCCCGAGTGAAATAAAAGTATAAACATTTGATCGACTACCCGTTACTCCCGGACATCCGCTTGTGTTATCATAAAGACTAAAATTAGCTTCATCCCATTGGACTTTATTTGAGCCATTACCTGACTGAAAAGATGTCTGAATGGAAGTAGTTGCAGCATTTGAGTTTTTAACAGCTACGGTTATTGTTTGCCCCGGAGTTACATTTACTAAGTTAAATGGGGTAAGGTCTGCGCTTATAGTTCTATAATGAAAATTCGCAACGTCACAGTCTATATTCGCATCAGAGAGAGGATTTACTTTCATGGAAGCAGGTCCCTCTATTTCAAGCGCGTCTCCGGTTATGGTTCCCTCAAAATTAGCCGATCTAGCAGTGAGGCTTGCATTAATGTCAACATCAGTACTTGAATTCAGTTCAACTTCTGGAGAATTAATCTCAATCTTTGTTGGATGATCGAGAACAATGCTTGCAGCGCTACTTCCGATATTCCCACCATCTTGGAACCTTATCTGAGACCCAACATTACTGATGATTTCATCCGACATATCTAGAGTCTGAGTAGCCGTATGATTTCCTAAATTATCACCCCCTACTGGACGAGCTATACCACTTCCTGTTGTCAATAAACCATTAGAAGCCTTTACCATTAAGTACGCGTAATTAGTACCATCAGCGGCGGCAGTAGTGTCTACCCAATTAGAATTGTTAAAATAAACATTGTTCCGACCCGATAAAACCGACGCGGGAAATCCATTACCTGCTGCATCGCCACTAAAAACATAAGAGGCTAGTTCATTTGCTGTTATTTTGTTAGTAGTGTAGGGGCCAGAACCAGCATTTCCCGGGGCAGCTCCTACAGGAAAAAGGAACGCACCACTAACGGTATTACCTGTTCCTATGCCTACTAACTGAGATATTTTTTTATTTGCCATATCCTTTTACCTTAACTTTATTATACACTGTTTAATATGGTGGAATTAAGTTTGTCACCAATAAATCGTCTGTTTCTTGCTGTAAATAGTATCCATCCTGATCCGCTCCCCCATAAGGGGTGCCTTCAAGCAGTATAAAGTCCTCCACCTTCTCCATTCCTAAGACTCCACTAATAAATAATCCTTTAGTTTGATCATCAGGATTAATTTCAACAGTGAACGAAGCGTTAAAAGTTTTATTATCCCCTATACTAGTTTCATAGTTAAATGACTCTAATTTTGCGCCAAGAAAAGTATACCTTAGAGATTCAACCTCTGTATTGATGGGAATTGTTCCAGCGTTAATAGGAGCTGCTGTGCTTTTGACACACCCCCGAGGATCCACTTTTATAGTAAAATCATACCCACTATTTATTGAAATCAAATCAACTAGTGACCCACTGTTTCCGGACTCAACTATTCCATCAAGTGTTAGGTTCGCAAAAACAGGAGAGTTTACCTTAGTGTCTACTGGAAATTTATACCCTAAATTATTAAGAGGCTCCCTAGGTAGGTTGATAGATATACCATAGCTTTGAAGATGCAGTTTATTAAAATCAACACCGAGCCCCGAGAAAGAATCTGTTGTTACAGTTATGTCCCCGGGTTCTAAGGCCGGATAACCTTCATCCGGCAGCACTCTAGGAATTACTACATCTTTTTCTGGAGAAATAGTGCCACTTTTTGTTTCGATACCGGGAGCTTGAAACCCGCTCCCACTCATATCAAAATTAACATTATAAGCTGTATAAGAAGCGGAGGCTGCTGGAATTTGCCCTACCGCTCCGTTTACAGAATAGCTGTTAAGATAACAATTACCAAAAGATATAACGTGATACCCTGTCGCGGATGGATCTATTGATTGATAAATATCAGGAGATAAAAAGTCCTCTTTTTGATAAAATTTATTTACATCGTCACCATCTTGATTAACCGCAACATAAATATTTTTACAATCTCTATAAACAGGAACATTAAACTTTTCCCAAGTTTTATTTTGCACAAAAGATTTATTTTCTTGAAAAAAACCAGTTAACAAAGAGACGGCATTGTTATTTGAATAATATGAAGCCCTCCCATTAAAAGGATAATTATATAAAGGATAATTAACGTTAAAGCCTAATCTCGCTTCATTTTTAGTACCACAAAGAAAATAATTAAAAGAAAGATCTACCGTAGGATGATTAATAATAGGCTGATCTACTATACCTCTTTGGTTTATCTGCAAAACATCTTCATGAGGCATATTAATTTGATAGGTAACAGACTGTACCCTATCAATTGGATTCAATCGATTTATCTTTTGTACAAGAGGAGTATGATCATTAGTAGGGTTCCCGCCATTATAGTCAAAAAAACTATAACCGCTTTCAGGCGCAGGTCCTACGAATAAGGCCTGACAGTTGTAAATTACATTTGGCCTCGCCATTACTTATCTCCTTCATAAACGCTTGCATACAGTATTCCGGCTAAAAAATCGTCAACTTGATGCTCTAGAGCAACACCTTGGACTTTATTAACCCTTTCGTGGTTTCTGTCGGTGGGTTCAGCGGCATATCTGCCAGCTTTTGCTAACCAGTTATCAGGATCTTCGTTAGCGATCACAATGTTAGTGATCTCTTTTGCGATTTCCTTTTGCTGTTTACTTAACCTTTTCCGATTATGTAATTGCCTCAATGAGGACTCGACTTCTAAGTTAAGCTTGTCAGATAAACTTAAGTTCTCTTGAATTTTAGATAAACTAAAATGAGTTTTTGCGGCTTTAGTTCCGATTGGTGTTTTAGTATCCGTTTCCTTGGGTTTGTTACTGGCCGCAGGCCTACCGTTCATTTGAGCACCCTTAGCGCCGCCAATAATCGGTTCGTATAAACCTTCATTCCTCAACTCCTTGAACTTGTACTGAGACTCCAAGGACTCCTCCTCTGTTGGAAAGCGTCCAGACTCAATAGCTTGAATACCTTCCTCTGGAGTAAGAACCCCAAGTTCAATTAACCGGCTATAAATTCTAGAGTAAACTGAAGTGTCTCTTAGGTCTACGTCTTCAAAATGAGCTCTGGGATAGTTCTTAAAGCCCATCTCTTTTGAAATACGGCGAATTTCAGGCATTAAGAAATTCTCAAGGAAAACTCTCCTACCCTGTTTAAGTCTTTCCATAAAGACCTGAACTTTTATGCTACTGTTTGCAAATTTTTCATCGCTAAGCAAAATGTTATTTAACCCCATTTGAATGTCTTGATTTACGACATCGTATTTTCTTGGGTCTAGGATATTCCCTATGTCTGGAATAATAAACTTAGCATCAGTTGTATAATCCGAAATCAGAACGCGGCCTACAGATTCGTTTTCAAATAACTTCTGCATTGCCATCAAGTTCTGTTGGTTGACGCCACCATCCGCGGGTTTAGCGCCCATGGTGATTAAGAGAATGGCTTGATTAGTAGTTCTAGCTACAGCCATGTCCATCTGCTTCATTTCCTGCTTCCAGTTGATATCTTCCAATACTGGATAACCCATCGGAACTGCAAACGGTTCGTAATCTTGCTTCTTGTAAAAGATTGCTGTTAGCTTTTCTACGTCTAAAGGAATTGTAATTGCGGCTGCCCCTACATTTTTAGACTGTTGAATAAGTTTTTTAGTCTCCTCAGGAAGACTGTCATAGACTTCTTTGTCCTCTTCTGTTTGGGGGTATCTAAGTCTCTGCAGTTCGTAATCAGTCACAACCTTGTAATAGATACCAGTACTGAATGTGATGCTTCCCTGAAGTTGTATGTCTGAGGGATTTAAAATGATATACTTAGAAGGTATTTCTAATTCTTCTGAAGCTTCAGCCAATCCAAAAGTTTGATTAATTTTGATAGCGTCAGAACGGTCCATTTTTGCATTGAACCTATGAATAAAAACATTTCCCGACCTGTAGTATTCCCTAAAGAAACGGCTCTGTAAGTCATCGATATTGATCTTTCTAAATAGGGTGTCAAAGAACTCTCGAGACTTTCGGCTACCTCCAGTATAGTAAAGATCACTAATTGAGAACTCTGTCATTAGATCTATGGTATTTCTAAAAACAGAAAAGTTGTAATAAGCTTTCTGGCATAGGATAATCGTATCTCTTACGTCAATGTTTGAGTTATTTTTAACGCCATGAGAATACTTGAATGGTATCATCCCATTCTCGATGTTCCTAAACCTGTCAGTACGCGGAATATCAGCCGCCGCGTTTCTGCGAGTCCTTGTTTGACTAGCTTTAGATTGATGCATAGCCATCAAAGGTTCCGCGCCTTGTTCCGTTTTCTTCCTTACTGCCATAATTTACTTTAATTTTACACTTAACCGAACATTTTGGGAGTAAACGTATAGTTAATTTCCGCTTGCTTGGTGTTTTTAATGTCATTATAGGCCTTAACTGCCCAGTTACCTAACATTAGTGTCGTATAGTTATCTTTTCTGGCTCTATTTACAGAAGTGCTACGACGTAAATGCTGTGGCAAATCGAAGGTCTGAGTGCCTTTAGCTGTTGTTTTCACTTCAACTAAAGCGCATTGCTTTTTGGTCTGATGAATCATGTCGTCTTGAAACTCAATGAAATCCCCTTTTGTTTCATGTGGAACAAATTTTAAAGGTATCGCTTGAGCAGATGACTTATCAAAATAACTACCGCAGGCGGCGGTTCTAGAACCAAACCAAATTCTTTTATGGTCGATAGAAGCCTGAAGGTATTCGTTAGCTTCGCGCAAAAAGGTTGTAGAAAACAACTGTTTAAAACAAATAACCCCTTCTTTTTTATTGTATTGTTGCTTGGCTTTTAGCAACATGTTTTCGTAATCCAATCCAGATTTATCACTATTGTAATCAAAAAACTTTATGTTTATACGACCACTTGTAAAAAGCTCTGATTCATTAGCGCTGTCTATGAACTGATACCCCGCGTTATCAATAATAATCAGCGCTAGGTTAAAATGCGTAATAACATAATATAAATATTTTATATGATCTTTTAAATCTCCACCCGCAACAGCGTAAGAATGTACCAAGGTAGAATGATTCGGTGACTCTTCATCTAGCTCCAGAATAGACATTGCAAAATAGTCAGAGCTTGGGCTGTTACTAAAACTAGGGTCAATTGCTAAAATGTACTGTTTGTCTTTATCACCTTTCAACAAGGTGTTGGGCTTTTCACCGTCAGGAATTGTGCAATCATGCATCTTCTTTGCGCTAAAGTAACTGTCGCTTCCATCTGTAAACTGAGCGCAATATTCCCGCAGAAAAGATGAATTAGAGGATCCTCCAGATTGAGCTTCTTCAATTACAGTACTGTCTATCATGTCTGGAGGGATAGAATCAAAAGACATCTGAGATATAAAATAATTCGATTGAAGAATGTCGTCAGAATAGATATTGTTCATCCAGTCCTTGTAAGTTTTGTACAAGTTTTCAAAACTAAAACTAGCTGAAGACAGAGCAATCATCTTAGAGTTATTCTGGAAGACCATTCTATCTTTTTCTTCCATCTTACCTTTAGATATTAACTCATCCTCCATTTCCCTGATCTTAATTCTTTCCGCCATATCCTGCGGAGCGACCAAGAATGGCATCAGCACAGTTTTAATAGTCTCTTCTGGAAGTAACAAAAACTCATCAAGAACTAGAATGTTAGCGCGGAAACCACGAATCTTTTCTCCGCTAAGGGGAATGGCTGTAATTGTACCTTCGTTTATCTTCCATTCAAACTGGTCGTTGCGTTTAGATTTAGCACCGAAAGCTTGAGCAAGCATCGTCGCCTCTTTAGTCTCTACAATCTTTTCTATATTATTGAAGATAAATCTTGCGGTACGAAAGGTAGGGCCAGCAATCAAAATTTTAGTACGCGGCTCAAATATACATTGAAGGAAGCAGTAAACAGCAGCTATGAAACTTTTACCACAGCCACGACCCCACACGCACATGTTAAAGTTTCTATTGAAGAAAGCTTTAAGGGTTATTTCCTGAAAAGGAGCCAGCTTAATCCCAGATAGCAGCTCCGTTGTAAACCCCAAGTTCTGACGCAAAAATTTAGCCAAACTAATTTTAGCTTGCCTATTTCCCAACTCTCCTTCAAGTTTTGAAAACTCTTCATTTAAATTTGGTAGAGTTGTATTATATTTGTCTGGACAAAACCACATTATAATAATTTTAAATCATAAGCTAACTGTAAATCAAATTTATCTTTTAAAACGTCAGACAATAAAAGTTTTTTTACTATCCTTACGCACTCTTTTCTACCGTTAGCAAATAGAAACTGAATGTGGGGAAATTCCTGTATAAGATCTCGGACATTGTGAAAAATAAAGTCCGGGGTCACTCTTGTATTTTTTTTGTAGACGTGAGCTAATCTATTAAAAGCTAAGCACTCTTCAAGCTTCCTTTCTACTAAGATAATCATATAGGCCTCCTCTTCCGCTGCTCTGTTTATTTCATTCTTAAACCTTTCTAACCCTGAGCTTAGAGTGCCAATTAAATCGGGAACAGACTTTCTTTCTATGTAAGTATTATGAGTTTTACTTTTATCGTTTAGGCAGTAATCTCCAAACTTCAACCCTTTAACTTCTGTTGGAAAATCCGAGATATTTAGAGGCTTCTGCTCTCGAGAGTCTATATAAATTAAATGATCTTTCGTATAATTCTCTTCAAACTGCATGTTCTTAGGTAGCGGAGACAATTTATTCTTTAAACCTATATCTTCGCACAGTTTATAGTAGTCTCCAAATATAACTTCATAGTATGGAATAGGAGGGAAAGGTAATGTTCTTAACTCAACCTCAGTGGGAGCGTACTCAATATTTTTTTCTTTGCGCCTTTTTTCCAAAAGGTTTCGGCAATATTCTTGCGCTTTTTCTACTGGGGCTTTTTTAAGCCAGTATTTTAAATTCGATTTATTGTTAAAGTCAGCTGAGAAATACTGCTCTTTATTTTTAAATTTTATTAAATCTTTTGTATGTAAATCGTACCGAGGATAATACTTTTGATAGTAATCTTTAACAGAAATCTTATGAGCCTTCAAATGCAGATGAAGACCTTTATCTTTCTCAAACTCTTTTCCACATATTTTACAACTAGCCATTTAAAATTTCTTCTTCGCTAATCCCTAAGATTCTAGATTTGATTTCTTCCATACTGCTCAATCTCTCAATCTCAGAGGAAATATTTTGCCGCCTTAAATCGGCAAGTTTAATCATTTTATTTCTAGATTCTTCATCTTTCCAAAGTTCCACTAAATTTAAAATCGAAGCAGAGTCTTGCATTATTTTACTCATCCTTTGACTCCTTTTCTCCTTAAGTTCATTAAGGAGTTTGGTCTGCCTATTGACGCATTGATTATACTCTGTTTGAGCTGTGTTAATAGCTTCCACTAGACTCATAGCCATGCGGCGTCCTTCTGTATCCTCAGCGTTTTGATCCAAGAGAGTTTGCAGTCTCTCTACGCGACGTTGAATATTTGAAGCGATAACAACTTCTGCTGAAAGTACAATGTACTGATCTACCTCTTCTTGAGTTAAGTCATCTTTGTCCCAAGTATACCTAACAAAACTACTCTCGAATAACTCTCTATCTGTTTCTATACTATAAGTACCTATTTGATGAAGGAATCTGTAAGTATGCATGTAGCCAATTAAGGTGGACAAATTTTTCCTATCCTTAGATGTTAACTTGTCTTTGTTAATTCCGTTATGAACGTATTTATTTACCCTAACTAAAGCTCGGCTTTCAGACTTTGGTGGGGCGTACCCTCCTTCAGCTGCAGTGTCTTCATTTGTTATATCTGAGTATTTGACTTTGTTGTCTATTGTGTTATAGTATTCTATAAGTACTTTATACCTTAGGTCTAAAGAGGAAATTTTTGGATCATCAAAAACTACTTTAGCGAGTTCCATGGGCCTCATAGCCCCGCAGTTATTATAGATAAATTCTTTCTGATCTTCTGTTAGTTCTGTTCTCTCTTTTGGGTAATGTTTACTAGTGACTCGCGCCTCTAAGCTTTTTTTGGCCAGAAACTCTTTTACTGCTCTCCCCTCTTTTGACCTTCCATTTTTTCTCTCGTCAGGAATATCAGGAAACGTTAATTGAATAAGTTCAGAGATGTATGGCGGTTCATCTCTTTTATTCCACTCCTCAAGGATCGCAAGTTCTTGATCTTCAGTAAGTTTTATATTTTTAGAGCTCATAAGATTTCTATCTCTCCATCTTCCAGCATCCGTTTTACTTTTTTAATTATAGCTTTTTTTACATTCTTGATTTGCTTATACCCGGGAACTCTATTTTTCTCATTAGTCTTGTACCCCATCAAGGTAGCAGCGTCTTCCTCTGACATATGCTCTATGTAGAGAGCTTGGTAAATTTTCCATTCGGCGGGTTTTAAAACTTCTTCCATCTTTGCGCTAATTTTGTCCATAACGCCTAAGATGTCTATATCGCTATACTCTGTAGAATTTATTTCGTAAGTGTGATCGTTTATTGATACGGGAAGCTTGGCGTTATAGGCTTGTTTTTTAGTCCTAGACCAATTTGCAAACAAAGGGCACGCCTCACTTTGTTTACCGTATATGTAACATAAGTCCCCCGCTTCCGCTGCCGCACACTTTAAACAAGGCCGACAATAGTTACCATAGTTGTTACGTATGAGATTTTTTATCTGATTAGATATAATTCTATTGATCCAAGGATTAAGGGGCTTTTTTGTATCATACAAATGCCACTTTTTAAATATATGAATCCTCAGGATTTGAGATACGTCATCAAAGTCCATCCAAGAAAGCGCTGTTAAATTCCACTTGGATCTTCTTTTTTTTATCTCTGCATCTATCTGTTCAATATAATCTTCAAATTTTATTTTAGCTTTCGGCATCCGGTCTACGTGAACTCCCTGCATCCCTCATGAAGTCCTGTTCGAAGCTTTCCAGAGAATAAGAAGTATCTTTTTCTCTAATAAACTCTTCTCGATCACCATCGACGTTAGACCCTACAATGTCACCCAGCTTATTTGATTTAGCAAATGAAGACGATGTAAAGCTTACATCCAGCTTATCTATCTGAGGAATGTCAAAAGACTCCTCTTCCTCTTCTATAAACTCCACTTTAGGTTTTGACTTAACAACTTTAGCGGGAGTTTTAAAAATCTTTTTACTTGGCGCGGAAGACGCAATAGAAAAAGAGCTACCGCAAGAAGCACAAAATTTAGGCTTCTCTAATGAGTATTCTGTAGCTGCACCACAATCTGGACAATACGCTTTCATAAAAAAATATTACACTATATATATTAATGAAAATTAAACCTTTTTCAAAAAAAGTGTACTACCTTTTAGGTATGCGAAGCTCGAAATTCACCAATACAGACGGTATAGAGTATAAGCTAATATGGAGAAAACCTCATTATAAATACAACGCTGACGGTTTGTGCGGTAATCCAGAATTAGACAGTCCCACGATCCTTATTGACCCAAAGTTAAAAGACAGAAGGAAAATGAGCGTTCTTATAGAAGAATTAACTCACGCTTTCTTCTGGGACATTCCCGAGTATAAAGTCAGAAAATTTTCAGCTTTGGCCGCTAAATTGATTGAAGAAAATGTTAATGGGTCTCAATAGTATTCACTTTTTCCACAATAAACTTAGTTAACTCTGATCTAACAATATCGTCAGCATTGAATTCAAAAGTATGAATTCCCATACTTTTACTTTCGTCATCATCAAAAGCCGCGAATAATTTTTCAAAGCCTCCTCTGTTTCCATTTTTTAAGTCTGTTTGCATAGGGTCAGCCATAATAAAGCATCTGGAATACTTACCTATTCTTGTTAAAACTGTAACAATTTCACGAAAAGAACTATTTTGAGCTTCATCTAAAAGAATAGCTTTTCCGTTCCAACTCATACCTCTCGCAAAGTTGACAGGGTGTATTGAAACCCTTTTTTCTTTTTGTAGTTTTTTTACAGTTTCTTCACTCAAGAGCTCGTCTAATTTATCCATAAAAGGCAAATTATAATAATGAAGTTTCTCATCTGCGTCTCCGGGGAGGAAACCTAATCGAGAATCGGAACTTTCTACCGCTGAGCGCATGTAGATAACATCAGAAACTTTTGAGTTGTTTAAAAGATGCAGTGCTGAATATACAGCAGAAAGTGTTTTAGAGCTACCCGCTGGACCTTTACATAATATCAACCTAGTGTTTTTATCTAAAGATAAGTCTATAAATCGTTTTTGTTTTTCTGTCCAAGGCAATTCTTCTATATAAAAATTGTCTTTTGGTTTAATTGGATCCCTCTGATGGATCTTTACTCTCCCGTCGCTAACTTCAAGAGACTCAAAGTCTCCTGCACGTTTTACTTTTGACATCAGTAATATAATACACGGTTTTAGTGTAATGTTAAAGGAAAAGTCATGGACGAGATTACAAATACAATCCCCGAGCTGGTTAATTTAACTACAAATTTAACTCAGCTACCTAACGGTGGGATGAATAAAGAAAATGTGGAAGGTTTTTTAGAGAGCCTTATTGGGGAATATGGATGGCTATTGTTAATCGCTGTTGTAACCATAATGGCAAAAGATATGATAATGAATTTTGCTCAAGGTATACTTGTATTTATGGGAAATAATTTTAATAATGACGATATTATTTATATTTCTGGCCGCCAAGCGCGTATAGTTCGCGTCGGAATTCGTAATACGGTTTTTTACATGACAGACCGCAAAACTAAGATGTTGGTGCCAAATGAGCAGTTAAAACAGCTTACTATTGAAAAGACTTTACCTAAAAATGGCGGAGAGCCTTATTTACCAAAAGCTAGTGATCCCAGTTTTATTGGCTGGGAAGAAGTTCCCGTAAATCCTCCGCCTATGCAGGTTGAAGTGGTAGAAAAACCTACCAGAAGGACCAGAAGCAAAAAATGAAAAAAACACTATTCTTATGTATAATATTTATAAGCTGGGGCGCAAAAGGCTGTATGTCAGTTGACAAAAAAGGCAGGTTGGAAAAAGTTAGGTTTTCTGTCCCTGCTTTTTTTCAAGTGGAAATGGATTATTACAAAGATAAGGAGAATATAGGTAGGCCAATTATTAAGACTAATGCCCCGGGGTCGGTGATGTTAAAACCTGAAAACCTCTCCGTTAGAACCAACGCTCCCATAAGTTTATGGGAACCAGCTGGAAAATTAATGGAAATGACCCCTAAAAAAAGTGTAAAAGATTTTTAGGAACATGAAAGAAATTGATTTCTCAGAACAGATTATTAAATGGCGCGAAGAACAAGAAGCTGCCATGACTAAAAAACAGTACGAAAAAGTCGATACTAAAGAGCTTAAACGTGACGATAAGAAAGAAAAAAAGGAGCACGAAAAAGACGCCCTAAAAGATGACGACAGCAAAATTAAAAAGCTTAAAAAGGGCAAGCCCTCAGAGAAAAAGAGTGTCGAAATCCATGATATTAAAAAAGACGAGAAGTACGATAAGAAAAATCTAAAAGAGATGGAAAGTGCCGTTTTATCAACTAAGAACAAAAACGATCTCCCTGATTCAGAATTTGCATACATTGAACCCGGTGGAAAAAAAGACGACGAGGGTAAGACTGTCCCTCGATCATTAAGACACCTTCCTATAAATGATGCGGCTCATGTACGCAACGCATTGGCCAGACTAAACCAAACAAAAATTAGTGAGGAAGCTAAAAAATCGGCCTTGAAAAAAATTAAAGCCGCAGCTAAAAAATTCGGAGTTAAGGTAAGCGAAGCAGATGCATCGCTTGATTATTCAGAGCTATACTAACTCTAACTCAATGAAAAATAAAAACCCCCGCGCAATGCGGGGGTTTCTTTTTATATATGCGTATTTTTATTCTCCCGGTTTATTCTCGTCGATAACTTTATCACGCTTATTCGCGAATTCTTTTTTTATCTGCTCCATTCTTTTCTTCATCTCCTCGCGACGCTTCTTTCTTAGCTCATGCATCTCTTTATGGAGCTCTTTCATTTTCTCCCGAAGTTCATTTAGCTCTTCATTGTCTATTTTCTTCCCCTTCCAATGATGTCGGCGTTTTTTACTTTCGATATGCTTTTTTCTTTTTTCTGCCGCGGCCTCAAATCTTTCTTTAAGTTTTTCTTTATCTACCTTTTCTGGACGAGGCTTTCCCTTACCTTTACTAGGTTTGGCTTCTGCGGCTGTTAACACTGACGCGATAATTGCTATCAGTCCATACTTGAAAATATTTTTTACCAACATGGTACTAATTTACTATACACTTTTTGAGTGTAATATTTTTTTATGAAGAAGAAGGATATTCTAATAGTTGCCCTAGGAGTCTCTCTGCTGGTTTTTGTTATTTGGATGCTGCAGGGGGAGGAAATTAAGGAAAAAGTCGCTGAGAACGCAAAGGAGGCGGCAAAAGAGGCTATTGTAGAGAAAGTGGTGGACGAAGCCGCTGATAAAGCTAAAGAAAAGCTTAAAGAAGAAGTTTTAGATAAGCTACTTCCGTGAACCAGTTTCACACATACCTCAAAGAGTTAAGAATGAGGAAGTTTGATAATATTACAAAATTAGCTAGACTTCTTAAAGTAGATTATCAAATGTGGCGAAAAATAGAGAGGGGCATAAACCCTCCTCCAAAAAAATCCCTACTTAGGAGATTTTGCATACTGGCAGCAGTTCGTCAGTACGAACAGAATCAACTGTATGCTTTAGCTAGAAGGTGGGAACCTCACCCGAATACGCACACTACCAAACATAATTTGTATCACGAAGGTTTAGATGTGAGCTGGGTTCAAGCTGTTATAAAAGAAAATACCCCAGACTATCCTCATAAATACTGGAAACCTTAACCTTATTTACTCCACATGAGTGTCTGTCTTTATAACGGGTACAAATGGGTGAGGTGGATTATGGAGCTCCTCTTGCTTTATAGATCTAATTCTTAATGTATCAACATGAGCCTCCATTGTCTCCATATCTTTCTCTATAAATCTTAAGCGCATATTTTGTTCCGCATCGTCAGGTAGAGCCCCTAACTGCCCCAGAGGCCATTTCACCCTAAAGTCAGAATTCATCTCTACGGCATCTTTCATTCTCATAACATCTATTTCTAATTGCGAAATTTTTGAGGTGATGCCAAAATATCCCCAAACCGCCATACCTGCTAACGCTATAATTTGAATTAGCCATTTTAGATTAATACCCAAACTAGCTTGATCATCTATTTTTGCCTCCATATAAATTACTATTACACTATTTTTTAATTTTATTAATCAATCTTAATTGGCTCATGTTGCCTTGTCGTATAAATATGATGCAGTTCGTCATAAGCTTCGTCATAATTCCACCGCGGGCATTTAAATGACATTGTTCTATGCTTAGGATAGTCTTCTTGCCATACCCAAGTGCCACTGCAACCAGTAGAGAGAAAGAGAAGAAGGAAACATATAATAAGACCTATAACAGGAGTCCAAAACGTTCCTCTCTCTAAAAATTTTATTTCTTTATCAATATTCATATTTTTTTAGTTGAATAGCCATGTTACTACATAGTATGTTAAAAACGCTAAAGGCGCAGCTATAACTACTTTTATAATGTCCATTAACAATTTCATTCAGTTTTAAACTCCGCTTTCTTTGTACCACGCCATGTAGGAAATTCTCTTCTACCAAAATTGTTACCATATGCTGTCCACATATGAACAGTAGTTCCGTGTTTAACTATAACAGGTCCCCAATCATCAAACTGTAAACCCGGGATATCCATTTCGCAAACATACTGATGGACATCATTAGAGATTAGTAAGTGATCATTATCTCCAGCATCCATACATCGTTGAGCCATATTGATTCCGGCGCCTGAAACATTAGGGTTGTCGTTAATGTCTTTTACTGGGACAACTGGGCCTGAATATAAGCCATTTCTTAAACCTATCCTAGAGTGCTTATGAGTCATTCGCCCAACATCAACCATGCATTTAAAAGCAGCGTTAACACTGTTAAAAAATACTAGAGCCATTCCATCTCCAGTGGGTAATATGATTAGCTTGCCTTGCCTGTCAGCTTGTTTATAACCGTGGGTAGCTTTAACGTAATCAATTAGTTCGTCAGTGCATTTTTTTTGTTCGGCGGTAGTCTTTTTTGAATATCCAACTATATCCATGAAGTAAGTATGTGCTTGGCATGGAGTATCATATTGAATAGACTCTCCTCTTAACTTAAATGGATCTTCACCCCATTTCCATTTTATGACTCTTTGTTTTTTCTTCTTCTCCTCTTCTTCTTCTACTATTTTCCTAGCTTGTTCTCGAGACTTACGCTTCTCTGCTTCTATTCTATCTTTAATAGCTTGTCTTTTTTCTTTTTTCTCTTTAGGTTCAAATAGTTTACCAAGTAAAGTATCGGGTTCTTTGAGGGCTTCGCGTTCCTCGTCTTTTTCTCGTCTTTCTTTTCTAATTTTAGATAACATACTGTCAGTGGCGGAGCAATCTACTTTAGAGTTGTTTCTAACAACGACTTTATAATTTTTGTTAGAGCGATTGGGATGAGGTTGAGCGCCTTGTGACACGAGGTAGTTTAATATTTCTTCATTACCTGTATGGTTAGCTATTTCCCAAGCGTTTAAATGATGTATAGAATCTTTGAGGTAAGTAGAGCCATTTACATTAGCTTTACTTTTTAGCAACATTTTTATGATATGGAGATACTCAAACTCAACAGCATAATGTATAGCCATCCATCCACGATCATCTCTGCCATTTATTCTTATGCTATCATCTTCAAGTAAAGCTTCTATTTCGTTTGTATCCGCTAATTGAACAGCTTGATGCAAAGTAAGTTCTTTATTGTGGAAGGAGCCCCCAGCTTGACTAAGAAGTAATATTATTTTTTTTATGTTAGGGCCATCGGCTACATCCATAGGGTTAAGCACTGGAGGAGTTTTGACTTCATCTACTTCCAACGAGCAATTCCAAGCATTTATTTTTTTAACCGCTGGAGGGTTACTTGAAATATTGGGGTCTATCCCTGCGTCTAAAATTGCTTGAACCACTCTAGTCTTGCTGCTGTTTGCAGCATAATGCAATGGCGTCCAGCCTTTTTCCTCGTCCTTTTCAAAGAAAGACTTTGATTTTGATGCTAACGCTTTTTTTATTGCATTTAAATTGCCTAAGGAGGCAAAGTTATGTAACTCCCCCATAAAAGGATATTACACAGAAACATCTACAGGAACAGATGTAGGTTCCCGCTTCTTCCATTTATAAGGGATTTTTATCTTGGGTAGTTTAAATTTAATAGCTTTGATTTTATCAATCAAATTGCTATCGTCTCTAAAAGTTATCTTTTCTAACTCTTCTATACTTAGACCTTCAAGGTCACCACTCTCTTCCAGCTCTTCGTCTTTTTTAAGCGGAAAGAACATGGTCCCGAAGATAGCTACACAAAGCCCCGAGGAAGTCGTTATCATAGCTTTAGATATTCCTCCTGCTAATGATTGTACATCCGTGCCAGTATTTTGAAGAGCATTGAAGGTTTGTATCATTCCTACAACAGTACCTAAAAGACCTAACAGGGGAACAACCCCAATCATGATATTAACAAAGCTTTTGCTATACTTTTTACTCAAATAGAAAAACCCCACAAAAAAAGAGCTTCCTAATATAATAAAATTGACTAAACCTCCTTTAGCCCACCAACCTAAGCAGAAATGAAAATAATCTATCATTACTGCTATTTATTACGCTATAAATTACCGCGCAATAGTTACGATTACGAAACAATTCTAAAAATGCTAAGCTGACGGATATTCGGGTATATTTTCATTATAAACATACTTTGATCTCAATGGGGTAGGCTCTACTTCTTTTTTTTCTTCTTCGGGATAGTGGTTATAGAAAAAGTAAGGGCTATTCCCATAAGACCTATCAATATCCTCAGAAGTAAGAGGGTTGTTAAAGATTTTTACTCTAGGGGGTTTATCTTTAGGGTACGGTACAATAAAATCAGGATTATGCCAACGGAGAAGATTATTAGGGGGTATGGCATAGTTCCCATCATCCAATTCCAAAAAGTGATAACACTTTGAGTCTTGGTCGTTAGCGTAACCAATATTGAGCTCATTAAGGTCTCCCTCGTAGTCGTCAATAGTAAAAACATACTTACCAGAACGCCATACTTGGTCCCGGCAAAATACGTCAACTCTGCGGTTTTGCAAAAAGCCGAATGTAGTAACTGCGATATCATTATCCTGACAATCCCATGTTTGCAGTAGAGATAATCGTTTTTCTTCGTCTTCGGATAACATTTCATAGTCCTCTTTATGACAAAACGCCGAAATTGGCATCTGCCAAAAAATCGCCCCAAAGCACGATTGAAAATGAAAGTGCATAGGACGATTTATCATAGATTTTACACCGAATATATAGCCTTCTGTTAATTTGTCGTCTTTCGGGTCAAATATATATTTGTTACGAATGAAGCACTGTATATAAGGGGTGTTTGCATTTAATTGCGCCATATTATGTATTACATTTAGAAAATTATAATTTCCTGTGTAATATTATTGGAAATGCCAAGTGAAAATAAAAAAATATCTTTTGGGGATTTGGATGGGTTCCTTAAGTTCGCTCCTATCATAGGGATTGGGATATTGGCGTATCTTCAAACTTTATTTCCGAGCAAGGTAGAATTTGAAAAATTGGAAGACCATTTAATTCAAATGGACAAAAAAATAACCGAAATCACTATTCTACAAAAAGACACTTCAAACAACACCGCTGCCATAAGTAATTTAAACAATAGACTAAGAGAAATAGAAATTGCATTGGCAAAGCACGATAAGCCCTAATGACTTCTTTGATACTAGCTGCCGCTTTATCTTTCCAGCCTGACTTGGAAATAAAGATTAATGGGCTAGTATGCGCTTCGTGTGGTATCGGTATTAAACGGGGGTTTAAAGAAGAGATTAACGTATTAGATATAAAGTTTGATACAAGAAAACAAATAGCATTAATTGATTTGGCAGAAAGTGATTCCGGTAGGGTATATTGGATTAAAAATACCAAGATTATTAAAATTATAAAAGATGCTGGTTATGAAGTCACCAGTATTAAAAGGCTCTGGAATAAAAAGCCTAATAGATACAATCAACCATAAATTTTCCGGTGGGGAGTCCACAAAGCCATTAGGGGAAGGATGGCACTTCAAGAAAAGGAAAATTATGAAATTCAATCAACACGTATTATTAAAACACGATCACGGTATCACTGCACAATGGGTTAGTGAAGACTGGAGTTGGATGGCTGTAGCAACATATCAGCAAAATGAAATCAAAGGTAAAAACACAGATGGAGAAGATGTTGTAATTAAAAAATGGGCTCTTACTAATTGTAGCGGCCCGTGGACAGGAGTCTCAGAAGACGGCAAAAGTTTAGTAATTATTCCGGGCTATGAAGCGGAAAGGAACAACATCGCTGGGGAAGCTAATGTTTTGCTTACTTGTTTTAACGCGTATGCGGGGGGAGCGGCGGCAATCGAATCTATGTGGAAGGGGGGAGAATACGGCTTGCTTGAGGATGAGGAAATGTTTGTCAACGACTAGTACCTCATTGACGACGATCTCTAAAAAGATAAGAGTAAAAAAAATCGCAGCCCCGCTGGGGGGCTGCGACTGAGGAACTAATTTAATTAACGTACTAGGAAGTCGTACCGACGCCTACATTACCGTCGTCGTCACCTGCGCCGACATTGCCTTCGCTGGTGCCAACACCCACGTTACCGTCTTCAACGGGCTCTGGTGCCGGAGCTGGCTCGGGAGCTGGCTCGGGAGCTGGAGCTGATGTGCCAGCACCTACGTTTCCTTCTTCTACGGGGAGACCCATACGGCGTCTCCAATAATTAACGTCTCTACCGCCTGTTTTTTCTGTATTGCTCATAATTTATATACTTTCTTTTGGGAATTAATCTGGATATACCTGACCAGTCACAACAGCTCCTGAAAAAGCAGGAACACATGCTAAGGCCCATGCCTGAGCTCCGTTACGAATATCGGAGCTATTAGCCATCCAGCCAGAAACACTATTAGCTGTCCAGCTCCAGTCAGATGGAAGAGCAGGTCCAAGTCTTTTTGTACCTGTTACTTCACCGCTAACACCCGTCAAATCCATGTAAGAATAATGATCGGTGCCACTAACCATATTACAAGCATATTGGTTCCATCTTTCGATAGGTGGCTTGCCAGCGTTATAATAATCTACGTCATGATAACCCCAAATGTTAACAACGGCGTTTTGATCTTCTTTTTTTGATGCGGCAGTATTAACCTCAACGATACCGAAATCCCAGTAATTAAGTGTTGAGCCAGCGTCTGTTGTAATTGATTTATAAAGTCCCATTGTATTATTCTCCTTCTGTTAATGCGTCTGTTGCTCCTGAGAAGAAAGGTACGCAGTTCTTTAACCAAACATACGCTCCGCTCCTGATATCGTCACTCCGCTGCATCCAACCGGATACTCCATTCTCGGCCCAATCCCAACCAGCAGGAAGGGGCGGACCTAAACGTTTAGTTCCAGTTACTTCACCAGAAACTCCTGTGAGGTCTGCATATTCATAATAATCTACTGCGCCAGAGTATGGGCAGTTGAACATATTATCAGCTACAGAAGGAGCTCCTTGATCTCGATAGGTTTCATTTGTGAATCCCAAGGTGTTGATATTGGAGCCGTAATCCGGACCAGTAGTGCCTTGGAACCAATTCTCAACTCGGCTAACCTTCCAGTAAAAAGCCTGTTGACCGTCTTCCTTGGTATAATTTAAATTAAGTCCCATGTTAAATGATATTACACAAAAAAAAGAGAAAATCCATTTTTTTAAAATCTTATTTTAAAAATGTTTCCAAGACATGGTCTAAATTTTTCACGAACTTGTCTTTAGCTACCAAGCTTTGGCGGCTTTGTAAATATTCAGAGGTTTCTTGCAGTAAGTCATCATCCTCTAACTTTTCCGCCGCTTCATCCAGTGAATAGTAATAAAACGGGTAATCTTTGCCGAGGTATTCGACAACTGAGTCCAGAGGGTTAACTAAGATGGGTGTTTGGCGAGATATACATTCAAGGATAGCGTTATTTGCAATAGAGTCATACAAATCCAAAAAGACAACGGACTTTGACATAATTTCATCGTATTGCTTGTTAGAAAGATAACCGTTGGTTAAATGCGTACAATTCTGCTCGTGTCGTGTTTTTAATTTAGCCTTACTGTTGTAGTAGTTATCCATTCCGTATTCTCCGGGGCCTTGTAGTACAATTTTCTTATATTTGGTTTTAAGTCTGAAAAATGAATCAAAATTCCTAAGCCACCAACCGACATGAATTACTTGGCGCTCAAAATGTTCTAAATTGAATTTTATATTAGATTCTTCGGATGGGTGATGAACAAACCCTACTGGTAAGTCAATATCTAAATGATGTAGAGAATTTCTAGCTTTTAAAGCGGCGGATTTACTAAATGTAATAAATCCAATACAATTCTCCATAAAAGCTCTATAGTGCTTGTTAGCATAAAGAGAAAATATGTTTTGTTCCCATCTGGTTTCCAAAGAGCCTAAAGAAGTACAGGGATTATGAAACATATTAATCCATTTCTTCTTCATATGAGGGAAACAGGTAAAATCCATTTTCTTACCTCTCCCTACGTTAAAAGTATGCTCAATCATAGCATCAAGCATCACCTCTGCGCTATGATCATGAAAATGTTCGGCAATTAATCGGGAAACCCCGTTCCAACCCCACCTATGTATTGTCTCCGGAAATGGTTGGCGGTTGTACAGCTCTATTTTTGCCATAATATGATTTTTTGTAGCCTTTTACCTTTTCAGGATTTTTTTCCTGCCATTCTTTGACTTTACCGACAATCTTCTCTTTATTCTTCTTGTAGTAACTTTTTGCGAGTTCGTTGTCGCATTTTTTGCAGTAATATTTTAATCCATCCTTGGTACTACTTTGCTTTCTAAACTCTGATAAAGGGAGAGCCTCTTTGCATTTTGTACATACTTTCAACATAGACGTATTATAACTTTGGCCGCTGTGAATTCAAAAAGATTTTAGAAAAAATATTTTGGCCGCTGTAATATGACTTTATGCTTAGGGTAGGTATTCCCATTACAAAAATAGTCCAGTCTCGTTTTGGTAAATCAATCTATCTCTGTGATAGTATTAACGCTACACGGACAGAAATTAAGCGGGAGTGCAAAACATGCCATGAAATATTAGATATTGAGGAGTTTTACCCTAAAAGCAATAAGGAACCCCATATAAGGAGAAGAGAATGTAAGTCCTGTTGGAAAAAATATAAAGCCTACGAATGGGCAAAAGAAAATCCAGAGGCTTGGCGGGATGCTCAGTACAAGTATTTAAGAAGTGAAAAGGGTAAAGAAAAAGCAAAGATAGCGCATAAAAAAAGAATGAAAAACCCTCCATATAAAATAGCTATAACACTAAGAAATAGAACCTCAAAAGCCTTTGGAGCGGCGAAAAAACACGGTTTTAACGGTATGAAAAACACAAGGACACTTAACCTGTTAGGCGCCCAAAGCTGGGAACAAGTACAGTATCACATCGAATCCTATTTCTCAGAAGGTATGTCTTGGGATAACCATGGCGAATGGCATATAGATCATCATAAACCTATAGATTGGTTCATAAAGAATAAAGACTTCACAAAAGAAGAGGTTCAGAGGGAGTGTTTTAACTATTTAAACTTAAGGCCTCTATGGGCAACAGATAATTGTAGTAAAAGCAATAAATGGGAAGAGCCGAAGAACATAGAAAGTATCTAAAATCTAAAGCTTGGGAAAGAAAGAGACTTCAAGCTCTTGCTCACCATGGCCGCGAATGTGCCGCTTGCGGGGCCAAGGAGAAAATTCATATACATCACATCTCCTATCTCAACTTAAATAGAAAAGGCCCCGGGAAGGAATCAATGGAAGACCTTATCCCCCTGTGCGAATACCATCATATGCTCGTACATGCCTTAATAGATCAATACAAAAATAAATTCTATAGTAAGCGGCCCGGTTATAACTTCGAAAAAGCTTCCAAAGATGCTATAAAAGCTCTAATTCCGCAAAAGTACCTAACAGCTAAAGCGAAAAAAGATAAAGCTATCAAACGGCCAAAGCCCAAGCGAAAGAAGAGAACTAAAAAGAAGACTTAAGTTGAGTATTTTTGAAAAAACTATTCTTACGCTGTCTCGCGTATTTTTGAAAAAGTCAGATAAAAAGGATCGGGGAGAATGAAATTGCCCACCCCCCGCCGCCCTCGCGTAAATCTGAGATATCTCCTTTTAGAAAAGGGGGGTGGTTATATAAATTATATACATACTATACGCCCATCCGCACAGGTGGCACAGACGGGCACAGCTTTATGTTCCTCGTCATGATTAATAACGCAATCTTCTATCGGGAACCATCCGCGACAACTAAAACACTTGCAAGCGTCATCGTCAAAGTTGGTGAACGCTGCGGGGACATCGTCCCACGTTAGGCAATCAATCATCGTCTGACCCCAGCCATTCGGTTTCCTCGCTCCATGTGGCTTCGTGCAGCTTGTTCTGGATCTCGGTCAAACGCTCATTCGCTTCGTTGATTTTATTCCGAAGGTATTCGGCGTCTTGCCACGTCGTGGCGGTTAGTGACTGAAGTCCGCCGCGCACACCGGCAAGCTCGGCAATCTCATCGCATAAGTGTTGTCTTGTTGTAGCTCTCATAACTGGAAAAATAATATCAAAAGTTTTTGTTGAATGCAAGTAAAAAGATAAAAAAAAGGTGGCCTAATTGGCCACCATTTTCAGGATGCAATCCCAGCGGAATCGCTTCCACTCGCCGGTCTCGGTGCATCGGGCAGTAATGCCAGCGCATACGGTGTCGGCTTTGCAGGATGGGTTTTGCCGGTTGGCAAACTGCTCCTCGACTTCTACAGTGTAGTTGAACACCAAGCCTTGTAGGTTCTCCCGTCCCTCGTGGACGGCTGGTCTGTATTCAATAAGGAAGTTCCTCATAACGCAAATAGTATGCCTTAAATCTCAGTTGATTGCAAGCCCTAAATCAAACTTTTTTAAAAAAAATCCCTCCCCCCGAAGGGGGAGTGATATAGTGATCAGGTCAACAGGGTGAATTCCCGCCGCTTGGTGGAGCTAGGGAAGTTACTGCTTGGCCAAGATTGCTCTCCATCCGGCTTCTTCACCTCGACTAGCCGCCAGTCGAGAAGACAGCAGTCCTTGAGGCGATCAAGGACTGAGGAGACGTCACCTCCCTTTTCGCCGCAATCGCGATATTCGGCGATCTCGTTTGAGGATAGCCCCTCTACACCGTTAACGCCGTTGGCCACTAACTCACGTACCGTCTGGAGCATTGAGTACTGGTGGAAGGTAATGAAGATCCCGTTGACCTTCGCCTTCTTCTGGGTGACAGCAGCCCTTTTGCGGGAGGACTTGGCCTTGGTCGAGGACTTGGCCTTCTTGGCCTTTTCCTGAACCTTGCTGCCGGTTGCCTCCTCGGGCTTGGCCTCGAGGGTGACGACTTTGGCCTTAATCCCCTTGGCTCTCGTTTTGGTGTCGTTGAGCATCGCCAAGTAGTCGGCGTGTTGCTCTTGCGGCAGGATGGATAACGCTGCTCTTGTCGCAGCCCAATCTGTGTTTTTTTCAGTTGTCATTTAGCTAAAAGGGAGGGCGCGAGACATTCGCTCCCTACACCACCTAAAGTGCCTGAGTTCGGAGCCAAAGTCAATCAAAAAAAAATTTTTTTTAAATGAAGATAATGCTTGACTTTACTTGGTGTTTGTGGTAAAATATCCGCGATAAATAAAAAAAATATAAAAAAATAATTTTTATGAAACTTTGGAAACTAAAGTCGTAAGTCGTTGACTACCAAGGACTTACGCCGGCGGCGCCCCCCTCCCGCGCCCATAACCCATTGACTATCAATGACTTACGCACCTAGGCAGGAACCATGCCAAAGATAATGATAAAATAATTGAAGTTTTTTCTTGTGCTAATGTAAAAATCTGGTACATTATAAATATGAACAATGAGTATATCGAAATGCAAGACGCCTCCACCTACGAACTAAAACTCCAAGAATTCAATTGGGGCTTTGATAACATAGACGTTCACCATGTCTGGAGACAATGCGCTGACCGTTACCGCTTACTGCAAGCTGCGTCTGGTTTTAGTTCAGCTCACTTGAACCTTTGGAAAAAACATTCAAAAAAATAAGACAAAGTTATGAGCAAAGAAATTAAATTCCCCAATGACAATGAAATTGAGCTAGTCATAAACTCCAATTTTTACAAGCTTATGAGTCTTATAAAAATGGGAGCTGTAGTTACTGCAAAAAAAGAGGATCTTAACAACTCACACCAAGATTGGAACGATGTAAGATTCGCTCAAATGTATCAACAAGGGTTCAAAGACGGGCTGGAGCACGCTCTTCGTCTCATGACAGAGTAAAGCGATTGCATAAAAAAGAAAAAAAGTGAGATTTATTGTTGACTTTTCCTGAGATTGTGATATTCTGTTTTCTGTTATGAGGTTACATGATAAATACTTCGTTGAGGATAACCGCGCTGCGGTTAAGTTTGGTCGCCGTCCTGTCCGCTGGTTTGAGGCTAGCCACGCTGGCCTTGAGGCTGCTATCACTTTTGCCCGTGACGTTAAGTCTAGCGTCAAGTGCAAGGTCGCCCCGTGTGACCTGTCCAATTCCCCCCACGATTGGGAGATCGTGTGGGAAGATCCTGCAAAATAATGCTTGACAATCTTACAGAGGAGGAGCGGGCCGAGCTGGAGGCGCAGTGCGACCTCTGGCAGGCCGAGGCCATAGCCGCGCAGGATGCCGAAATGTCTGAGAAAGACTGAAGTCGTAAGTCCTTGAGTATCAGTCACTTAGGGGCGCGGCGCCCCCCCGCCGGCGGCGTAAGTCGTTGACTATCAGTGACTTACGTATTCTGAGGCGTGTTTTGCCGATGGGTTTCCGTGCCAACTCTACAAAAAAATAAAAATAAAAAAAATAAAAAATATGAGAAAAAAAGCTTGCAGTTTTCTGAAGTTGTGATATACTGTTTTCCGTTATGAGGGATATGAACAACTGGAAAGATTACTTCAACGAAGTCACGGAACACTGCGAATACTGGGAGCTGGGCTTCGGTAGCATTGATAAAGAATACGAGACCAAGGTCATTCGCTGGGCCTACAATCTCAAGCTGGACGTAGATGCGGCTTGTGACGCATGGCGCGAGGCAATTGCCGATATCGCTATCGGTGGTTAAAAAAAGTTGAAAAAACTTGTTGACTTTTTAAAAAATTCTGATATACTAATTTCCGTTATGAGAGACAAGACAAAAACCTTTTACTATTCATTCTTAAACGCCACATTCAAAGTGGAGAAGAACCCAACCTACACCGGCAATCACTTCTTGGCCCGTGTCAACCGAGTGTCAAGCTGCACTTACCCGCTTGGCACAACCGAGCAGGAGATGATTGACCAGTACCACAACAAAGTTGTGTTGGAAAAAGACATCGACGGAAACAAGGTGCTGGCTGGCGACATTCACCGCGTGGTTGAAGTTTCCTTTTACGAGGACTCGATTGCTGACGACGACTTGAGAATCACCCACGACTGATGGCCGTCCTAACCTGCACAATAATTTTTTTGCTATTAAATGCAATTTTACTGTTGACCTTACCCGAAAACTAAACTATACTTTTTCCAGTTATGAGAATGATTGACTACGCAAACGAAAGAAAAATCAGCACGGCCCAAGTGACAATCGCCGAGACTGAAGGAATCCTAGAACACCTCGCCAAATCCACATACTTAACGGTTGAGGAAATGCGCGAGACTTGCAAACGGCTCGCCGACGACCTAGCCCAATCACGGGCCAAAATCAACAATGCCCTGCACGGTGAACCAACCTCAATGGATGGAGAATAAAAATATGAGAAAATTAATTGTACCAGTTTGTTTGTTGCCTGTTGTTTTTCAATTGTTTTTGATCGTTAACTCTGTTTATGCTTACGCTCACACGCACAGCAACAAAAGCCTTACCCGTGAGGAAAAAATCGTTGCCATCACTATACTGGCGGAAGCCAGAGGGGAAGGGGAAAAAGGAATGTATGCGGTGGGTGCTGTCATTGCTCAACGCGCATTTGAAAGAAAACAGACGCCCACAGAGGTATGCCTTAAAAAATGGCAATTTAGTTGTTGGAATGGAAAACAACTGAAAGACCTTGAGCATTTGTTGAAAGTCCCGCAGGCAAAGTATGCAATCACCCTTGCAAAGAATGTAAAAACATTAAGCCGCGAATATGTTGGCTACGCTAATCACTACCATGCGACATGGATGAAAAAATTACCTTACTGGGCAAAAGGCCAAAAGCCCGTCAAGACAATCGGCCAGCACGTTTTTTATAAATTATAAAAATGAAGTTATACTTAATAGACTGGGGTTCGACTACTAACGGTGGACGTTTCGCGATCACACAGACAGATGATCCCTCATCGCTCTGGTGGCAACTTGACGAAATAGGAGATCCATCACGGGCCAGAGCGGTAGAAATAAACAACGGCGAGGACGGGGATTTTCTTTATGTTGAATTAGAAGAACCAAGCAAAGCTTATACAAACCATTTTAATGAGCGCATCCCTTGGGAAGATTACCCCGAGACAGACGAGGACGACAATAACCCGCCGCTTCTTCTTGATAAAAAAAATAAACAATGGTTCAAGGTAAAAGATAAGGTTTAGGTGCGGAGGTCTGAGCTTGGCCTTGATACACGGCAACGGGGGAAGCTGTCGCACTTGATAAGACCCCAATCTCATAACGGAGCCCCGTCGAGTCCTCGCATGCTCGGCGGGGCATTTTTGTCAAGTGAAAAAATTAAAATAATAAAAAAAGTCGTAAGTGACTGAGCATCAATGACTTACGGCTGCGGCGCCCCCCCTCCGGAGTCGTAAGTGACTGATTACCAGTGACTTAGGTGCTTTTTAAAAATTTTTTTCAAAAAAATAATTTTTTTCTCAGAAATTAAAAGAGTTTAACAATATTTGTTATTTATTTAATCCTTATTTAATCAGAATGAAATCCGAAATTTCTGTTACAAAGACTCTTTTTTTATTACATTTATCGCATGGGCCTTTGCGCCAAGAACCGCAACGCTCAGTTATTTGAGGGTCGCGGTTTTCTTTTTTAGCTAATCTTATTTCTTTACGCTGGGCTTTGATCCCGCACTCATAGCAAATCATTATGAGAATATTTGATTAACCTGCGATTCCAATTTTTTAATATGAGAAATTACCTCAACCCTGCCAGCATGGTTCTTTTTCCAGCGGCGAAAGTCTCTTTTGATTTCCTGCTTCAAGCCGCGAACAATTATTTCGCGAGTCTTGACCGCATCAAGTTTTAGGCTGCGGGTTGCCTTTCTTTTCTCTGCCTTTCTTTGGGCGTGTTTAGTTTTCATTGTTATAAATTAAAAATGGTGGTTGGATTATTTGTATACCAACACCTTTTCAGTTCCCGAGAAACAAAGTTTCTTATCAACCTACTTCGGACTCACCCACGTTTTCGCGCTGCCACTTGGCCGTTGTTACTTCCGCAGGTGCTACGTTACCCCCTTGGGAGGGATTATTCCGTCACACCGCCTCTCCCCGTCGAGAGAGGAAATTAATGAGTTGCTGCCGCACCACCAGCAGTAAAACGGGCACGAGTAAATGTGTACGGAAACTCGCAGGGGTATTTAACTCCGTCAACTCAAATTTTCAAAAAGCGTCTGGGTTGTTTTAAGTCAGCCCAGTCTGACTGGTTGCCCTAATATTATGAAAAAAGAGATCGTTAGTTAACCTCCACTAACAGGGAGACAGAATACAAACTATTAACAAATCCCCGAAGGGAAAACTCATCTTACTGCACACTGGCAGCGGTGTCAACTACTTTTTTCGTCAACTGCGAATCTTGTAGTTTTTCGATAATCGTGTTAAGCATTACGCGCTGCTTGGCAACGGTTAGCTTGGTTTGATTGACGTTAAGATCCTCGGCCAACTCAACAAAGCCTAAAGCATCATTAATTTGCTTCAGTTCTGTGATAGCCTTGCTGCGAGTCTTTTCGCGGCGGTTGATCTCTGCTCTCCCCGCCTTGGTGCGGGCCTGTAGATAATGCTCTGGTATGTCCATCACTTCAAATACTATAAATTAAACAGGGTACGCTGTCAAGCGTAATAAATGTTCATTGACCCATCTGCCGCTTTTTTGCAGACAACCCTCTCCGCTTCGTGCAGCGGCGTTCCATTGTGATAGTTCACAAACGTCTCAACCCTATAAGGATTGTAAAAGGCCTGCGCGAACTTGTAGCCACGAGGCATATACTGCGCCTGCTCAAAGTTCACATCGTGAAACTTCCCGACCACATAAGCGTGGACGTTCTTCTGCTTCTCCTTCAGAACCCTTGCGCGGCCTGCTGGCTGCACCCGAAACTTGCAGTCACGCAAGTCAACACTATCCGCATGACAATATAACTTGCCATCCTTCGCGTCGCATATAGTCCAACATTTGTAAGTGAGGTTGCGATACACCTTGACGCGATCTGGAGCGATGCTCTCAGCCTTTTCCCATGGAATGTAATTCCTCATAACGGAGATAATTTAATCATACTTTTTGTGAATGGTCAACCCCTTTTTTTAATTTTTTTTCATGTTGACAATACTCCCTGTGTGGGGCATACTTTTCTTGGTTATGAAACTTGCCAAGATAAGAAACGGTTCGTTGTACTACAACACAAAGACAAAAAAGGTTGAGCGCGTAATCTCAAACAACTTCAGCAAATCAAGAGTTGTCACCGAAAGACACGGAAAGAATCAGAAAGCGATTCCCGCCGAACATCTTCGGCTAGCTACTCAAAAAGAAGTTGAGCGCTATCTCACGAAGCCAAATTTTCTGAGAATTTTAGGGAGCTGGTTACTTCCTAAAGGTGCTTGAAGGTTCCTCCTTTCCTTCAAGTCGCCCTTGCCTTGGGTTTTACCGTTAGGGGTTTTATACTTTCTACCCTAGCGGGTTTTACCAAGGCGAGGGCTTTCACTCTCCTGAGACATCTATACGTCTCTTCATAACACTAACCCACGGCCAACGCCGTGGGTTTTTTTGTCATAAGTTATTGATAGTCAGTGGGTTACGCCGGCGGCGCCCCCCCGCCGCGGCCCTAAGTCCTTGATTACCAATGACTTAGGATGGACCTTGTCGGAGTTTCGTTCAGAAAAGTCAAGCATAAAAAAAAGAAAAATAATTACAGAAAAAAGGTTGACCCGGTGGCCAGATTATGAGAATATAAATGCGTGCTGAGGAAGCACTAAAAATGTTATGAGTAGAAAACAATCCATACCAAAAGAGACGCTACACTCTGAAAAGTATGATTACGAGGTGGTACAACGCCCCTTGTATGATCACAAGCAGAGGCCGGTAGTAGTCGGGAAGTCCCCCATCTTTGGGAACTTTCGCACAGACAATGGAGTCTGTTTGGGTACTAGCACTAAGCAGTACGAAATCGTCAACAACGGAGTCGTTGTTGAAAAGGTCGAGGATGCCCTTCGTGGCAGCAATCTCGGTGAGTTCAAATCCAAAAAATTAGCTACCCGTGATGGGGCGCGGTTTTATGGGGTTTACGACTTCCCCCGCCAGCAGGAGGAAGTGTCCGTCGGTGACGTCGTTTCAATGCGATTGACCCTCAACAACTCTTTTGATCGGAGTTGTGGTTTAAGTTGGAGTCTTGGGCTCCTTCGGTTGGTTTGTGCCAACGGTATGGTCTCAGTGGTGAATGACACCAGTCTGAGCCAACGTCACAGCACCCGTTTGAGTTTCGACTCAATCACGGAGTCGCTGAATGAGTGCATGGATAAATACCGCGAGTCGGTGAACGTCTTCAAAAAAATGAAGGAGTTTGAACTGTCCAAAGAGCAGGGTGAACTGATTCTTGACAATCTTGTCATTAAAAAAGTTCTGTCTGAGTCCCTCAAGGATTCCATCGCGCCGATCTGGACTAACAAGTCTTTTCGGATCGAGTCAGGCCGCAATGACGTGGCACATGATCGCAATATGTACAACCTGTACAACGCGGTCACGCAACACCTCACCCACGAGGTTCAGGAGCATCGGTTTGAGCTGTCGTCACGCTCTAACCGGAACGTGCTTGGCAATCTGCACAAGGCAACCCGCGAGCCAGCCTTCTTTAAGAAGCTGACCTCCAAGGTTCCTGAAAAGCAGAAGACTGCCACCGTGGTCGATCTGGCCGCGAACTAAGGGGAACGCCATCAACCCCCTCCCGCAAGGGAGGGGGATTTTTTTTGATTAAAAAAGCTTGACAGAAAAAAGGCCCTAAGTGACTGATTATCAATGGGTTACGCCGGCGGAGGGGGGGCGCTGCGCGCCTAAGTCGTTGATAGTCAATGACTTACGTATGTTTTGAAGATGGACGCGAGGGTCGGAATCGAACCGACGAATAAGACTTTTGCAGAGTCCCGCCTTACCACTTGGCTACCCCGCGCCGTGATTATTTAATAATTATTTAATCAGTTTTATTTGGGTTGGCAAAATTCTGATTATATAAACGCTCACTATTTGGCATCATATGCCTTCGGTCACATTTTTTACCCAAGACGTTTTTTTTCTTTTTACAAAAAGTTTTATACCCCTCATTTACTGAAGATATTAGTCCTCTTAATTGATCTTGAGGAACCCCGAAAGCCTCCTCCGTTTGGTGTGTGTCAGTATTATTATTTTGCTGCATCGTAATCAGTTAAATTCTCTGCCGTTATCCTTCCCAAGCTATAAAAATCATATTTGTTTTTTGTCATAAGAAATCTGACAGGTTTAATGTCGTCATATCTCAATTTGGCGTAGTCCCTAGCGAAAGGCATCGCGCCACCCTTCAACCCCTTGAACTGACTTAAATTCTCACAATTTAATAGAGAGCTAAAAGTCATATTAACCAAAGCGTTTTTTAGTTTTGTTTTAGTAGTCCAAAAATATCCCAAATAGGGTTTCACTACATCATTCGCCCAGATTATATCCTCTGAAGATGTTGCTTCGTGATTCCAAAAATCCCAATAATGTCGAATGATTAAATCCCTATCATTCCCACGGATTCCCAGAATCACGTTTTTCTCTCCCTCTTGTTGCATTACATACTCGATTTTGTCTTTCATTCTCTTGGTTGTTGTGAGTTAATCCATAGTATAAAACCGATTGCCAACCCAATCAAAACTGGTAAAAATTCCATTACACGGCGGCAAGTGTTGCAGAATTGTTATAGCCTGTAAAGCCTTTTTTCTTATTCGCGGAAAGGGCTTTGCTCGCTTCGCTCCCTGCTGGCTGGCTGCCATGAATCACCAAGGCAAAATCATCAGAGCCAGAGATTGCCAAGTCGTCGGTGTGGTCGATGTCCAAGCCGAGAGCCTTTGCCTCATCTGTGGAGAAAAACACCTTTGCGCTTTTAACCATAGTTGAAGGGATTAAATTATCATACTTTCCACCACGCGAGCAGGTAAAAACAAAATTGCTTGGCAAGCCGCCATTCTTCTTAATGTAGTCCAGTAAAAACTTTATGCTTTTAGTATAAGAATAAAAGATAATGTTAGGAAAGAAACTAGCCGCTTTCATCCATGCATTGAAATAAACTTGAGAAAAGTAATCGCCGCCGATGTGGACACGCAACGTCCCGCCCCGTTTCAATCCCGTTTCCTTTATGCTACCGACTATCAAATCAACAATCTGGCTAATGGTCTTGCCCTTTAACAAGTCAAAGTTATCCCAACGTGGCTTGCGAACATTAGGCCGCCGAGCCTCATCCATTGCAGCGTAGCAGCGGAACGTCTGGCCATCAACCGGAGTTTGTTTGTCGGTGATCTTACCTGTGACCCTATCCGCAAAAGTCAAACAACTTTTCGCGCCGGGGCAGGTGTGGCCGCTTGGTAGTGAGTAATGCCAAATGCCCTTGAGCTTGGCGTTTTCGAATGTGAATTTTAGTAGTGCCATAACTGGAGAAAATACTATGTTAAAAAACGTTTCCCGTCAACCCCAAAAATCATAAAAATAAAATTTTTCTTTTTGCTTGACATCGCGCCCACGTTGTGATTTAAAAATGCACCTAAGTCGTTGATAGTCAGTGACTTAGGGCTGCGGCGCCCCCCCGCCGCCGACGTAAGTGCTTGATAGTCAATGACTTACGACTTTTAAAAGGATTTTATTCTCATAAGATTTTAGTATCAATGTATATACATAGTATAGCCCCTTTATTTGTTATTTATTTATTTCGCATTCGTTATTTCGCAATCACTTATTTACAATCATAAAAAAAGGGAAGGCACGCACATGCCCTCCCTTTATTTCAACTTTATTGGGTAACGATTATTTCTCTATTCTATAATAATAATTTGATTTCTATCAGAGTACGTTATCATCACTCGATGGAACGTTATATAGTTATATCAAATGTATATTATTTCGCAAGCTTTATTTGGCAATTTCGCATTAACAGGCAAAAAAAATCCCCCTCCCTTTCGGGAGGGGGAAGTAGTGTGTTATGAGGACTACTACTGAGGGGGGATTCTACTTACGCTTTCGTTTCTTTGAAAACTTGAGCGTTGTCGCATCTTTATTTGAGACGGAGAAGGTAGACTTGGCTACCGACTCCCACTCGCTGCGATGCTGATTAAACTTACGCAATTTCTCTACTGAATCCACGGTGAGAGAATTGCCCTCTTGAGTTACATTAACACGGTATGTAGTATTTCGCATACAGTTATATAGTATGCGGTCATATATTATTTATCTAATAAATCTGGAAATTTATCAAACATTTCTTTCGCAGCAATAGTCAACTGCCTACCATGTGGGGTAACGTCAATGAAATTCAGCTTTTGCAGATAGACCTCCGCATCTGATTGAATAGCTGAACGAGTCATCTGTAATTTGGCGGCGAGGTTGTATAAACGAGTGCAACCATGCTTTGCCAATGCTCTGAGATACTTCAGTTCGGTCTTGTTCATGCCGAATGGGAGGATATCTAATACGTCACAAAGATTATGCCAATCTTTTAACTTGAATGTTTTTGTCCTATTAGCAGCACAATAACTGATAATATTCGTTGCCATCTTCTGAGCAGCACGACCATTACCTCGCAGAGCAGGGGCAATGTGAGCGGAGACTACATCACCAGAGAACTTTATATTCTCAGTATTTAATTGCAGAATCTGTCCCAGTTCATCGTAGGAATAATCGTCCAAGTCGATACGTTCCATGCGATCAATCAAAGCATGGAATACTTCTTGTGGCTCAGTAGTGGCAAACAAAAATGTAAGTTTTCTGAAATCAATATCAATATCAGTTCCCTCATAACTAAAAGTATTAAAATTATTTTTATTGGGATTAGTGATAGTGAGAAGTGCCATTGTAACGTCCTTGGGTAGCATATGACACTCATCGAACAAGAAAGTAGCGTCCATATTCTGCATATAAGGAACCATTATCATCTCAACAAATTGTTTGAGATTTTTTATTGTAGCGCAATTTATCTCAATATATCTCTTGGGTTTCATGGTATCTTCCATGATGAGATTACGAGCAAATGCCCTTGCCAGCATAGTCTTACCAGCACCTTTAGGAGCAGTAAGCATGATATTCGGCACAACCCCTGTCCTTTCAAACGCTTTGATGTAGAACTCAAACTTGCGCTTGGCAGGATGCTGACCGATTACGTTAGGGAATAATGTAGTAGTAGTTGTCATAACAAAAAAGATAGTAAATCAATCTGGGGGATTTGTCAACCCCCCAAAAAGATAAATTTTATTTTTTTACCAGTCTCCATCAAAAGAATTTATCGAGATAGGAGCAGGTGCATCTTCCTTTACTGGTTCATTTACTGGTTCAGCAATTTTATCAGAAGATTTGTTTACGAGATTAAGGGTAAAAAATTTACTATTCTCATCTTGTCCTAATTTTACAAGGGCAGCGTTAAGTTCCTTCTTACTTACCATTATGAAGTCATCCTCATGGTAGATTTTCATAAGGTCTTTAAGACGGATTCCAATGTGTGTTAAGCTTCCTTTGGTTTTCATATCCGCTTTAAGTATGCTCCAGACAGGGATTCAGGTCAAGCCCAAAAAAATTAAAAATATCGCAAAAGCAAAAAAAATTTATTTTTGGCCGATAAAATTAGCATAATTTATTATTTATTGAGCAAAAAAAATTGGCATAAAATTTGTTAAAATTAGGATAAATTCTGGGGCAGCATATTTGAGTTTTTCTGATTCACAATTGACTTCGGTATTTCGCAGAATATCATTCACAATTAGGTCGGTATTTGCAAAAATCGGATTCATAATTCAAAAAAATAAAATTTATGGCGCGGCTTGGACTTTATTTAACATATACTGAACTGGTTTGGTTAACTGAACTTGAACTTAAACTGGTTTTGGTTTTAGTTTGGTTGTTTGTATTGTATGTATAGAGGGAGAAGTAAGAAGAAAGAGTAATAATTCTTTGTTTTATTCTTTATTTTTAGAAATAAAAAAAGAACAGACCCTTTCAGACCCGTTCTTTACCTTTTTCTACCTAGACTTTAATACTGTCTTTATTGACTATTCTTTATCTATCTAGTTATCTTCTAGCTCTTTCTTTATTCTGCAAGCTCTTATATGCCAAGCTATTGCTATTACTAATCCTAACACTATCTCCATATACTCTACCTCATAATCTATGTATAAACTAACTACTTTTTCATTCCTTTGTATATATACTAACTACAAAAACAAAAAACTCCCCCTAATCGTTAGAAAAGGGGGAATTTTGTGGGTTGTAACGGGGGAATTATATTAACCCTCGGTGCTTACATTAGGGTCGCCAACCACTTGTGGGCCGTCTTGCCCCGTAGCTTGCTGTCCCTGCTGTCCAAATGTCTGAGATAGGACTTGGATAGTCCCTGTCGCATCAGCGAGCTTACCAGACCATTTGGTGATTTCCTCGACTACGTTAGTATGGTCGCCCAATCCTACTGAGCGATTAAATAGCATTTCTAAAACTGCTAGTGCTTCTTCTCTATCGGCTGACAACTTTGCCAACGTAGCGTTAAATAGCGGCGGCAACTGCTGTTGTGCTTGCCCCGCTCCATCTTGAGTATTGGTATCTTCTGCCATACTGTATATATATTAAATTACTGATTAGATTTTTCTAAAAAAAGTTAACTTAAAGGCGAAAAAGGAGGTTGTTCTCCTTCCTTCTCGTTGTCTACTAAAACCGCATTAGGTTCTGGCACATTATCAAAAATCCATTTTCTTCTCTCTTCATATTCCATCTTGTCAAAAAAAGAATTAACGATTTCTGAAATTTGAGTTTTATCAAGTATAAAGTCTACCTCTAACTCTCGCTGCTCTTGTATGATATAACCTACTGCCTTTCTAATCTTCATTGGGTTTTGCCTCGTCGCCCCCTGCAAATTTCTCCTTATTGAAACAATACTGCTTTAATGCGTTTCTGTTCACCTTTTGTCCTTTTGAATTAACTGTTTGATTACAAAACCACTCAAAAGCTCTGCTCCACTCATCATAAATGCCTCTTGAATTACCCCCTGAGAATACTGTTTGCTTCACTCCAATCTTGCTAGACTCATATTCCTGCTTCCTAATTGGCTTCCAATACCTCGATTTAGTATTAAGGCTACCCTTTTTTAGCTTTTCAATCTCTTGGTCTGCTCGGTGAAGAACTGATAAAATACCTAATCCAATATCTGATGACTGATTATATTCTGGCTCCATAATAACTAATTCTGATTTGTATAATGTTGTGCTTTTACTATTCGGTATGTATGAAATTCCTTATATTTTTCAACGTAATCCTTGGCATCTCCCCTGTCATTGAACTCCGCATCGGGTTCTGTCCCGTTTACATCTATCACATAATAGACATAATTGTCAGGATTTAAGTGCCGATTCGATTGGCAACCGCAAAAAAATAAAAAATATGAAATGAGAAATATGTTTTTTATCATAGATGCCTCCATAAAGCCCATGTTCCAGTTATTAGCACCGAAAGATATATTAACATACTGATAATAAAATTCCAATTTAAGTGCCTCTTGACGATGCCGTCATTCAATGCTCTTTCAAAAATACTTTCAGCTTCATGCTCGTCGCATCCAGTATCTTCTTTTATCTTTTTAATAATATCTTCTTTATTCATTACTTGAACTGTTTGAAAGGTGAATTGCTGTTGCTTTTATCTTCTTATGAGGCTTGAAAAACCCTTCTTGTCCCAAATAGTCTATCGACCTCTTGATTCTAGCGTCTATATCGTTTGGTTCTTGGTAGATAAACTGAGCTTCATAGTGTTTAGATAGCTCGCAGATTGATACAGAGAACCCACAAATAGTTATCCCATCATGCTTACCTACCTTGCCCATTGTAACGCTTTCTATAATTTTTACTTTTATGATTCCATGATGACTTCGTTTTAGCATGGATTCCTTTACGCTTCTTTCGGCCTTTACCGAAAGTAATCTTACTCGTTGTTGTTGATTTAGCCATTATGAGAATAATTTTTGTTTGTCGTCTTTAATAATAATGTGAGTGTTTCCCGTCATTTCTTGGACTTGCCCTCTGACGTATTTTAGCACCGCATTCATTTCATCAAGAGTAAAATCGGTTGGCAACTGTCCAGTATAGGAAAAAGTATGAGTGCGTGGATTATTATTCCAGCTTGAAACCATTGGCAATGTTACCTTCAGAGTTGAATCACAATACCAATACTTTTGACCGTTGCCCCAACTCTTTTCTTTGAGTGGTGATTTGAAGTAAACAGTCGCATGGCCATTCTTCTGGCTTGTCATCCTGACTGATGCTCCCTCTGGAAATTGGTCAGTCGAGCATTTATCAAATACGTCCTCTGGTGAAATGGTTGGATTCCTTTGAATCATACCGTTTTTCTCCCATTGAACCCTCGGTAGTCCTGTTTTTCTGTTTACAATCATATTGAAACGTCCTGAGTTTAGAAAATTTGAAAAAAAATAAGTTTTTAGATTTCTTCGCTTGTCCATTTAACAAAATAATATCCTGCGATTAGTGCGATTGTTATTGGTATTAGTATTGTCATTTAGCTAAAGTAATGAGTTTTTTCATTCCATGCTTACTTATCATCCTGACTACATTATCTGTAAGTCCTCCCATTGTGATAACATTTTTGTTGAAACATCTGATTAGAAGTTTATCGTGAGGTGTTAGAACCAAATCGGTTTTTCTCTTTTTGTCCATTTTGCAAAAGGTTTATCCATTCTGTAATAAAATCTATACTGGTCGATTGATGAAAGGTCATTGAATCCATCAACTTGACGGCAACTCATATCTTGAGATATTGCAATAGAGAAGTCTGTAAGCTCTCCAATCGGCGCGAGAGAATCGTATATGTTATCTCTGCACCATGAAATGAATTCTAATGAGAAGTGTTTTGCTCTGTCAGGCCAACGATATCTACGCTCATTACCCATTTCTAAAGCATGAGAACATAACCAATCCATATTGCCAGTAGTCTCATAGCACCATAACGTGCAAGGATGCTTACTATAACCGTGAGTGCGAGGTTGCCCCTTCTGATTGCGAGGAACGTCATCTTGAGCCAAGCGTTCAAGGGAGAAACCATTTGCCAGCATTTGTGCAGATTCAACAATCATTTTATTGATATGCTTATCGCACAAATTTCTAGCTGCGATTATCGGGTTTTCATCAGTAGCGAAGATGTTCATAACAAGAACAATACTACTTGTTTTCGGGCATATTGTCAAGGCTTGATTGCCTAGACTTCTCCATGATTTCCTCCAAGGTTTCTCTCACGTTTTGGAATCCCCAACGAGTTTGAATCGCAGTATAATCGTAGCTACGCTCCGCTGAAACCATTGTGTCCAAGTTAAAAACGATTTCCTCGCCTTTTCCCGCTGTATGTAATGTAATTAAATGTGCCATTTTAATAATCTAATTGTATCTTGTTTACCCAAGATTTTTGCTCTTGTTCAGTTAAAGTATCAAAATTTAATAATGCTGCTCTAACTAGGTCGGTCTGAGTCGCATGGTAACTGACAGATTTTTTTTCAAGGTGTTCTTTATCCTCTTTCCATAAGAATATCCCAAGCTGCCTTTTGTCTTTATGTCTTTGATTAGCCATTGTTATGTTTTTTTAATTTTTCTATCTCAAATTGAACTTTAGTTGCGTTTTGTGTCTGAGTCGGGATGTTGCCATACCTCCAATCTATCACCTCTTTGCCGTCTCTTTTGATTTGAGCTAAATACGCTTTGGTGATTCTCGTTATAGTTTCCTTTGAATAATCTTCGTATATGAGACATTCTTTTGCTATTGCTATCCTCATATCTGTTAGACTTATACGCTTCGACTTGGGCATCTATATGCTTATCTAGGATATCTATCATTAACCTTTTGCAAAATCACTATGCATATATTTAGCGGTAGGATAAAATCTAAACTCAAATATAGTTCCTGCTCGCCATTCTTCTTCGCCGTCTGTCCATATATCGCCTTCAATCATAAGCGATTCTGCCTCAATCGACGTTGACGTAATACATAAGATATATTCTTTTTTACTTTTTAGCGTCAGAGTATGACTGTTTAAGTCTCTGAAATGTATGTTTGCGTTTATATAACTTCTCTTTGCTTTCAGTCCCTCTATATCTTTCGATAAAGATAAAATTTTTAGTTTTCCCGTCATAACTGATTTAGTTTAGCCTCTTTAATCTTCTCAAGTATAGTTGGAATTGGTTCTGTTACGGAAACGATAGCACCTTTCATCAATACTTCTGTATAAGTTTGAGGATATCCCGCCAAATCCTTTTCGACGTTGCCTCCAACATCGTGATAGCAGTTCTCTTTGAACCCATTGATTCTCTCGGTGTTTAACGCTACCTGACCTTGGTAGCCACTTCTATCTGGTGTTAGTGATAATGTAATATACATAACTTAAATTACTATAATTTTTTTATGACCTCTCCGATTTTCGCCATATTGCTTGTCTAGCTTTTCCCTATACTCATCAGCAAGTTTTCTAGCCTCTTGCGCTGCCTTAAAAAACTCAGCCGATTTCAACTTAAACATTTTTCGCTTGCTAGTTTGAATTCTTTTACCCGTTTTAGTTTCCCATTTCGGTTTAATCCAATACGAACCTTCTCTCTCTGCTCCTAGATACTTAATCTCTGTTCCTTCTGTAACTTGAGGCTGAACTTGTATCTTCGCCCAATAAGCACCAGTTTTAACTTCTTTGTATAAAAACTGAGCAGGAGTTTTTTCAAATCTTTCTCTCCATTGTTTAGCTTTTCTAAATTTTTTATTCCAGCGAATACAACCATAAACGTGATTTTCAAAATCTACAATTTGCTCAAGCTGACCTCTCGATTTGTCAATTAGCTCATCTATCTTATCTTGGGAGAGTAGTCTATACTTTGGTAATTGACTTTTGATAAAATCATTATAGAATACTTCATTATAGTCATCAAGAACTACTGCAATTTCATCAATTTTTTTATCTTTGAAAGCGGTATTCATGCCTCCATTTGGGGAGCGTTTTTTCGCCCTGCACTTATTATTGCGAAACCATAAGAGAACTTGCTCTACCACTTCTTCTCTTTTGTTTGCTGCTATAATTTTAGTCCAATAATATCCTCGGTCATCAAAACCTATCGACCACTTGTGATCTTTTCTTGCGTTACTTGGAGGGGGAACGTGATTGTCAACGTATATCTTTAACGTATAAGACCGTCTTGGCTTTTCCTCAGTCTGTTTTTTCTTACTACTCATAAAAATTATTTTTACCAATCGAGATTAACCTTTTTTATCAAACCAACCAGCAGATTTTGCTGCTTTGTGTTCCCACTTTTTACTCAGCTTCCTTAAATCTTTAACTAATTTATCCTCCATCTTTAACGTGTAGCAATTTTGCCAACTTGCTATACTATTGATTAGAGAGTCGAATTCTCTTTTAGCAGAAGGAACGTGAGTTTTTAATTCGTTTAACCTATTCGATGCTTTACCGTATATCATTTTCATTACTTTTTCCAAGTTGGATTATACTTCTCTTGTAAAATTGCCCATGCGTTAGTATATAATTTTTGATACTTACTTCTTTCATGCTTATCCCAAAACATTTTGTTATACTGTTCTCTGTCATCTTTAACAGTAGGAAACTCTGAATGCACTATATGTTGCGCTCTACTTGGTGAGCATCTAATACATTTATCATGGAAAAAGAAGCGACTCCTTGCTTCACCTTCCAGTTCTCCCATTTCAATAGCTAATTGAATTGTGGAGTCCCACTTGCCTTTAATCGGCTCACCGCAAGTATAGCATTTTGTTTTAGTCATCAATCTAATCTATGTATAAATATCGGCGTGTAGTCTCCAACGTATGCGCTGACAACATTAAACTCCATATACTCATGCGCTTCATACTCTGTCATGCTATCACGTTCCATTAAGATTTTCATGCACTTATCGTAATCATAGACTACCGTGCAATTTGAATCGTAACCTATAATCGCTGCGTCAAAACCGTCAGCAAAAACCGCATCGGCGTTTATATCTGATATAATATCGGTGCAAGTATAGTGCTGAACCTTTTTCTTTGATTCGATTGGATTGAAAATTTCTTCGTTAATTGCCATTGTTATTCTTCTTTTTGGATAACGATTTACTATAAGTCCATCAAGATTCATGCCTCTAGCACTTTGCTCCAATAACGTGAGTTTTTACGCTTCTGGTTTTTGTCCCAATACAAGCACCGTGCCATGTAAGGTGCAATGCCTCGTTGCTCACTCCGCTCAAGCCAATCAGCTTCAATCTCGTTATATAACTTGGAGTGCTTGGTCTGATTCAGCCCGTATACTTGAAACAAGTGAGTGTCCATACAGACTACTTGAGCTTCAAGTGGGAATAGCATTTCAATCGCAAATGATGTTTTAGCCTTACCCAATCCTAGAATTTTTTTAGCCAATCTATCGCGCCACTCAGTCCATCCTTCGCCACTAGCAGGATTAAGATAATCGTCAGGATTGTCCCAAAAAGCATCGTTAAAAGTCCCAATATAATTGGTGCGGTTATTCTGCATCCCAACTCTAGTAGATTCGATAGCCGTGAATAAAGTGTCTGCATTGTAATTCCAGAGTTCTAACTGATTAGTCTTTTCAAGTGTCCACTTGCCAAATTGCTTGATTGCGTTGTAGCCTTTGCAGTTATTCTTCCAACTGGTATGCACCGACATGAAGGCGAATAAGTATCTGCGAAATGCTGCATTGCTTGATTGAGGCTTTAACTCTCCCCAATAATCGTTGTAGGACTCTATATCCTTGTCTCTGATTGAATCAAAGAAACTCTCAACTTTAGTAGTGCGGGTCATAAAAATTTTTTTTATAGCGTCAGTAAAATGTTTTTTAACATAGGTTGCCTCGCCAGAGACTTACAGTAAGAAGGGACAACTACGAAAACTTCTTAAATGCTCTGACAAGACGTTGTTATGACCTACGCTACTTTTTAGTGGACAGACTATCCACTAAATCCTTTTTTGCTGCCTCGTAGCCAGCATCAAAGCCGTTATCCCATTGAGAGTCATCTCTAGGTTCCTCATCGTCGAATTCGATGTAATCACCGTAATCATCGCACATTGGTTCTTCCAACTTCTTTTCAAAGTGGGAAACAACCTTATACTTTGCGGTGCGTAATTTTTGCTGGTCGCAATCCAATGGAACACTAACAACATCACGGGGGTCGATTTCAACAACCATCAGATGCCCTCCATTACCGTATCCTTTAGCATACTCCAAGCTACCAGCATGAAAACCATAGGAGCATCCAATGTTAGCATCATCGCAGACATTGTTACGAATCATTTCATGCTCATCACCAACTTGGTTGCGGAATTTGCCAGAATGCCAATCGGTATAATCCTCTCTCACTCCCTTGTAGGCAAGAAAGTTACCGTCTGGAGTCAAAGGCATCGCTTTGTGTTCTAGGAACGCATACAACTCGTTTACAGCACGACGAGAGGGATTCTCCATGAGCTTATCCAAAAACCTCACCAGAGGCTTATAGGGCAATCCCTGACGCATAAAATCGAGGACTCGACCTACAACGTGATTGTGAATCGTTTCATTCTTGTAGCGAACTTCACCATCGGAGACAGATATGTTTCCATCTGCGAATTTTTCGACTGCTTTTGGAACATCGAACAAGTCAGGCAATTCATCAAACCGTTCTTCTGCGAGAAGTTTGGTTGCCTCGTTGAATGATGGATTTGTTTTCTCCATCGTGAGTGCTTTGCCATCTACTACGATGGTCAGCGAGTTATCAGTAAGTATGTATGGTAACATATTAGTCCTTTCGTTTTTTATGCGTTAGCGTTTAAGAAAATGTTCTCTGGAAACTTTGCAAGCAAATCAGCGTTTGATACCTTTGTCTTTTCTATCTTTTTTTTAATGTTATATGTCGCTTCAACTATGGTGATGTAT